>Ga0335076_10001393_pt1 | contig 23401 bp, 18 predicted proteins | sample Lox_Sample_25_FD_206717 | JGI IMG/M metagenome (GOLD analysis project Ga0335076, IMG submission 206717) | Soil microbial communities from Loxahatchee National Wildlife Refuge, Florida, United States - Lox_Sample_2.5 | ecosystem: Environmental > Terrestrial > Soil > Wetlands | place: USA... | reverse complement strand
ACCGCAGACGGCGACACCCCGGGAACAAATCGGCGCTTGCGCGCGTCTTTGCAGGGGACGTGCCCCCTTACCGCTCCGCCCGCGTGCTGATCCTGGCACGCCGGACCGCCGACAGCCCTGAGTTGATCGGGGCCGTCGCCGCCCGCGCGGACCGCGGACCATGCAACTTCACGCTCTTGGTGCCGTCATCGCTCCGCATCCTGACGAACATGACCTACCACCGCCCCCACCGCGACTTGGACGCGGAACGACGCATCCTCGCCGCGGTGCCGCTGCTCTCGCGCGCGGCGGGATCCGAGGTCGTCGCGGTCGTCGGCGCGCAGGATCCGTTCGCGGCGGTGCGGGATGCGCTGAAGGTGATGGGGTTCGACGAGGTGATCGTGTCGATGCTGCCCGCACGGGTCTCGCGCTGGCGGAGCCTCGACGTCCCGGGCAGGATCCGGGCGCTGGGCGTCCCGGTCACCGAGGTGACGGGCGCGGAATCGGCGCGCGCGGGCGCGGAACTCCAGGGCACGCCGCTTCCCGCGGCGTAGGGGTGTGTCGGGCTCAATACGGATCGACTCCCGCGCGAGAACCTGCGTATCACGTCAATTGACGCGATCCCGCTCGACCGTGACGCGTCCGGCATGTGGGACACGCGGATTACGTCACGGTCACCCGGTTCTCGGTCGAATGTCGTGTCTTGCAGGTCACCGGCGCCGCGAAACGCTCCAAGGACTGACGCACCCCATCCTCAGGTGCCCACCCCGCCCGCGCCCACCCAGCCCGCGGCCGCCCACCCTCGGGTCACGCGACCTCGAGCAGCTCCGCCTCTTCGACCTCCGCCACGTCCGCCTTGTAGTAGTACTTGCCGCCGCGCAGCCAGGAGGCGATCGCGGCGACCACGCAGCATCCAGCGGCGAAGTAGAACACGGTGTGGATTCCGGTCGCGAACGGGTGGGAGACGAGCGTCGGGAAGAACTTGTGGCCGGTCAGGTAGGTGGACGTGGCGTGCGGCAGGTGCGGCAACGTGGGTGCCAGGAGCGTGCCGACCGGGTTGTAGCCGAGGAACGACGCGAACAGGCTGCCGACCGGCGGCAGCTTCGAGACCGTGGTGGCGGCCGCGTGCGGCACGCCGTGCGACGCGAGCCCGTGGTAAAGGACCGCCGGTAGTGTCGAGGACAGCCCGACGATGATCAGGCTGAAGAACACCCCGATCGAGAGCACCGAGGCGGAGTTCTGGAAGGTGGCGGCCATGCCGGCGCCCGACCCTCGCTGATCGGGCGGCAGGCTGTTCATGATTCCGGTCAGGTTCGGCGCGGCGAACAGGCCCATCGCAGCGCCGATCAGGAGGATCACGAGCGCGAACTCCCAGTACGTGAAGTTGATCGGGAGCGCGATCAGCAGCAGGAATCCGATCGCCGAGGCGATCATTCCCCCGGTGGCGAACGGGCGCGCGCCGAAGTGGTCGGCGAGACGGCCGGAGATCGGGCCCGCGATCAGGAACCCGACCGACAGCGGGAGCATGTAGATGCCGGCCCACAGCGGGGTGTCCTCGAAGCTGTAGCCGTGTAGCGGCAGCCAGATCCCCTGGAGCCAGAGGATCAGCATGAACATCAGACCGCCGCGCGACAGCGCCGCGAGGAACGTGGCCACGCTCCCGCCGCTGAACGCCCGGATCTTGAACAGATCGAGACGGAACATCGGCGACGCCACCCGGCGCTCGATCACCACGAACACGCCGAGCAGCGCGAAGCCGATCACGAGCGCGGCGATCACGCCAGGCGCCGTCCAGCCCATGTTGTGCCCGCCGTACGGGAGGATCCCGTAGGTGATCCCGACGAGCACGGAGATCAGCCCCAGCCCGAAGGTGACGTTGCCCCACCAGTCGATCTTTGCCGGGCTGCGGATCCCGCGATCCTCGAGCTTCAGGTAGGCCCACACGGTGCCGAACAGCCCGAACGGCACCGACACCAGGAACACGAGGCGCCAGGCGACGGGCGCGAGCACGCCCCCGAGCACCAACCCGATGAACGACCCGCCGATCGCCGCGACCATGTTGATTCCTAGCGCGAGGCCGCGTTCCTCCGCCGGGAACGCGTCGGTGATGATCGCCGACGAGTTGGCGAACAGAAACGCGGCGCCGATCCCCTGGACGACGCGCATGATGATCATCCACATCGCGCCGGCGCTCCCGTCGAGCCACGTCACCGACAGCAGGATCGAGCCGGCGGTGAAAATCGCGAAGCCGAGGTTGTACATCCGCACCCGCCCGAACATGTCCCCCACCCGGCCAAGGCTCACCACGAGCACGGCCATCACCACCATGAACCCGAGCAGCATCCACAGCAGATAGCTCGTGTTCGACGGGATCAGCGGGTTGAGGTGGATCCCCCGGAAGATCGCCGGCAGGGCGATGATCACGATCGACTGGTTGATCACCGCCATCAAGATGCCCAGCGTCGTGTTCGACAGCGCGATCCACTTGTAGCGGTCGGGATGCGTTACGGGCGGCCCGCCGTTCGCCGCCGGCGGGCCGCCGTTCGCTGTTGGCAACTTCCCGTTGCCTCCCGGCGTCCCGGGCGTTTCGCTCACCGGGACAGCCTCTCGATCAGCTTGTCGAGGATGTCGACGGCGGCCGCCAGCGCCGCCACCTCGGAGTCGTCGAGCATCGCCATCTCCTCGTGCAGGAGCGCGCGGTACTCAGCGCGCAGTTGTTCGAACACGCCCTCGCCGACCGGGGTCAGGCTGACCAGTACCGCCCGCCCGTCGCTCGGATCGGGAACTCGCTCCACCCAGCCTCGCTCCGCCAGCCGGTTGACGAGCAGCGTGATCGCGGGCTGCGTCACCCGCTCGTCGGCCGCGAGCTCGGTGATCCGGCGCGGCCCGTCGTCATTCAACTTCCGCAGCACGCCGACCTCCGTCCGGGACACGCACACGCTCGTCCGGGTCAGGAACAGCCGCGACAGGGCCGCCGTGCGCTGCGGGAGCGCCTCCGCGATCTCGTCCAGCTGGCTGCTGCGATCTACGCCGGCGGCGGGCTCCATGAGCCGCTTATATTACCGGCTAATGGGAGTTGGAGGCGTCCTCGGCCCGCCGCTCGCCCAGATAGCTCGCGGTCAGCAGCGCGCTGTCCGAGCGCAGGCGCTCGGCGCTGTCGGTGGCCACCAGCTCCCCGTGCGAGAGCACATAACCGCGGTCGGCGATCTCCAGCGCGAGGTTGACGTGCTGCTCGACGAGCAGCACCGCGGTCCCGTGCGTCGACGCGAACTCCCGCACCACGGGGAGGAGGCGCTCGACGATCACCGGGGCGAGGCCGAGGCTCAGCTCGTCGAGCAGGAGCAGCCTCGGGCTCTGGCTCAGCGCCCGTGCGATCGCGAGCATCTGCTGCTCTCCGCCCGACAGCAGCCCCGCCCTGCGGCTCCGCAAATCCCGCAGCGCCGGGAAATGAGCGAACGCGGCATCCAACTCCGAGCCCTCGTGCACGCCGTCGAGGCGGAAGTGCTCGGCAACCGTAAGGCCATAGAAGATTCCCCGGCCCTGGGGCACGTGGACGATGCCCCTTCGCACGCGCTCCGTCGGGGAGATGCCCGCGAGGTCCGCCCCGTCGAGCTGCACCGAGCCGCCCATCGGCTTGACCAGCCCCGAGATCGCCCGCAGCGTCGTGGTCTTGCCGGCGCCGTTGGCCCCGATGAGCGCGACGACCTCGCCGGGAGCCACCGCGAGGGTGAGGTCGCGAACGACCGCGGCGCGGTCGTACCCGGCGCTCAGCTCGTCGAGCTCGAGGGTCGCGCTCGTCAACCCGCCGGTCCGGCCGTCGGTCTCGCTACCGCCGCCGCCCACGGCTCACCCAATTCGAGCGGCCAGCGTGGCGGTGGAGCCGTCGGCATCTCCTCGAGCGCCCCATCGGCTCCGACCGCTCGGACGGCGCCGCGCCGGAACTCGCGGGGCGAGCACCCGTAGGCCTGGCGGAACAGGCGGCTGAAATGGGGCGCGCTCGGCAGGCCCCAGCGGCTCGCGATCGCCGAGATCGGCTGGTCGGCGAACGCGGGATCGAGCAGATCCCGGCGGCAGCGGTCAAGCCGAGCCGAGCGGATGAAGTCGCACACCCTGAGGCCTTCAGCCTCGAACACCCGGTGCAGATAGCGAGTTGAGATGAAGCACGCGCGCGCGAGCTCCTCCGGGTTGAGCCCCGGATCTCCGAGTCGCGCCTCGACGTATGCCTGCGCGTGGATCAGGAGCTCGGCCGTCGAACGCGGGCGCGGCACTCGCGACGCGTCGAGGTCCACGTACAGCCGGCGAACGAGGTCGATCACGTGCTCCGCCAGCCCTGTGTCGCCGCTGGCGATGCTGCCGTCGGCAAGTCCATTGGCGGCCTCGCAGAAGAAACGCGCCGCCAGACGGGGAAGCCCCGCCTCACCCGGAATCGTTACCGCGGTCAGACGCGAGACCTTGCCCGCGTGCTTGCCCAGCGTCGCCTTCGGAAGCCGCAGGACGAGCAGGTCGAACGGCGCGTCGGCGCGGAAGATCGCCGGCTGCGAGGTGTCGTAGCTCGTGATGTCGCCCGGCCCGAGCGCAGTCGCCCGGTGCTGCTGGGCGCCGTACAGCCGACCTCTCAGCAGCAGTGACACATGTAGGCATTCCGGGTCGCCGGCGGCGATGTCCCGCGGAGTGCGCCGCATCGTGTTCGGTCCCGCCGCGATCCGGTAAACGCCGAGCGAACCCAGATGGTCGGCCCACATCCGCGCCCAGAAGCGGTCGGTGGAATCGGTGCCGATGTGGAGCGGGTGATACGCGTCGCAGGACGACTTCGTCCAGAAGTCAACCCGGTCAGGCGCCGGCACCGCGTTGGTGTCGATCATCAACGTCATCGTGCGCCAGAACAGCTCCGTGGCGTTTGCAGCGGCCTGTCTCTCCCTCGACGATTTGGGCAGCCGGGCGCCACTCTACTACCGCTCGCGGCCCCTTTCGATGAGTGCACGGTTTGCGTTAGGTAAGCGAGTCTCCCGCCAGTGCAAGTCCACTTGTCATTCAGCGCACACCACGGCGTGCCCCGTTGCTTCTGCGCGCACTGTTCGCCGAAACCGCTGCTATTCCACACCGACTCGCGCCTAGCATCGCCCCGACTTTCACAAGCACCGCGCCATGCCAGGGAGGAGGAGTGGACATGGACCGAATCCTTGCGACCCACACCGGGAGCCTGATCCGGCCCCCGGAGCTGCTGGCGTTCTTGGCGGCAAAGGAACGGGGGCAGGAATACGACGAACGGGCCTACGACGCTGCGCTTCGCGAGGCCGTCGACGACGTCGTCGCTAAGCAGGTCGAGGTGGGGATTGACGTCGTCGACGACGGCGAGATGGGCAAGGCCAGTTGGATTACGTACCTATACGAGCGGGTCAGCGGCCTGGAGGTGCGCCCGATTCAGCTCGAGGGCGGGACCATGTATCCCCCGAGCCGGGACCGTCAGGCGTTCCCCGGCGCATATGCCCTGATGGACGCGCTCGAGAACGCCAGCGTCAATGAGTCGAACGCGGCCGCCTCGACTGCCCTACCCGACGAGGAAGCGGCCGCCGAAGGACAAGGCGTCGCGTGGGTCTGCACCGGCCCGCTGACGTACGACCGCACCGCGATCGACCGGGACATCGCCAACTTCAAGGCAGCCCTCGCCGAGCACGAGAACGACATCGTTGACGGCTTCCTGCCGGTGGTGGCGCCGGCCAGCGCGTACTGGCTCCTGAACGAGCACTACGCCAGCGAGGAGGAGTTCATGTTCGCGCTGGCGGACGCGCTGCGAGAGGAGTACCGGGCGATCGTCGACGCCGGCCTGCTCGTGCAGGTCGACGACGCCGTGTTGATGCACGAGGCGGACACGATGATGTCGCGCGGGAAGTCGTGGGAGGACTACCGGCGGTGGGCCGACCTTCGCGTGCGCGCGCTCAATCACGCGCTCGAGGGCCTGCCCGAGGAGCGCGTCCGCTACCACGTGTGCTGGGGCAGCTGGCACGGCCCGCATGCGTTCGACCCGGAGCTGAAAGACCTAGTCGACCTGATCCTGGCCGTAAACGCAGGGACCTATGTCATGGAGCAGGCCAACGCGCGGCACGAGCACGAGTGGCGGTTGTGGGAGGAGGTGCCGCTGCCCGAGGGCAAGAAGCTCATCCCGGGCGTGGTGACCCACCACACGAACGTCGTCGAGCATCCCGAGCTGGTGGCCCAGCGGCTGGTCCGCCTGGCGAATGTGGTCGGCAAGGAGAACGTCCTTGCCGGTACCGACTGCGGCTTTGCGCAGGGGGCGTTCATCGAGCGTGTGCACCCTGAGATCCAGTGGGCCAAGCTCGCGGCGCTCGCGGAGGGAGCACGGCTCGCATCGCGCGAGCTTTGGGGCGCGGCGGCCGCGGTCTGACGAACGCCGCGGTGAAGCGCATGACATTTCACAAGGAGAGGAACGTGACCACGAAGGCGCGTACAAGAGGGTGGCTCGGAGTGGTGGCGCTGGCCGCCACCCTGATCGTCGCCACAGGGTGCGGGAGCTCGAGTTCGAAGACCACGAGCCCGGCCGCAACCACGACCACGACCACGACTACGGCCGCGGCCGCCCCACCGGCGACCACAGCCGGCAGCGGTGGCGCCGGCGCCCAGTCGGTGACCGACTACCTGACCTATGTCGACGGCAAGGCCGGCGCGGCCAATCCGTCGCTGCCGCCGGTGACGATCGGCTTCGTCAACCAGCAGGGCGGGTCGCAGACGATCGGGCCGCTGGCGACGACCGGGGCGCAGATCGCGGTCAAGTACATCAACACCGAACTGGGCGGCATCGACGGTCATCCGCTTGCGCTCAGTACGTGCTTCATCCGGTCGGCCGAGGAGGAAGGGACCACCTGTGGCCAGCAATTCCTGGCGAACAAGTCGATCTCGGTGATCGACGAGGGCGCGGTGGCGATCGGCGACCAGTCGTTGCAGTCGACGATCGGCACGGCTAAGCCGGTGATCGTGGGAGTCGCCGTGACTCCGCTGGATGGGGCCAAGAAGACCAACGTGGTCCTGTTCGGCGACGCCACCCACGTTCTCGGCCCGTTCGGGACCTACGCCGAGAATGTGCTGCACGCCAAGACCGCCGCGCTCGTGTATCCGAACATCGCCGGCATCACCGAGGGGGCAACAGCGATTGCAGATTCGCTCCAGCAGGTCGGGATCAAGGTCAAGAAGGTCGGCTATGACGAGAGCCAGACCGACCTGATCGGGCCGCTGACAAGTGCCGGCGCCCAGACCGCGGACCTCGTGATCCCATACAGCGACTCCTCGGGCTGCGTGAACCTCGCCAAGGGGCTCAAGCAGCTGGGGATCACCGACACGAAGAAGATCCTGTCAGCGCCGCTGTGCCTGAACGGCCAGGTGGCCGCCGGCCTCGGTGGCGATTTCCCGATCTGGACGTACGCGATCGCGAGCTCGCTGTACGGCGATCCGACCGACCCCGGGATGCCCGCATACATGAAGGTGATGGCCAAGTACGGAACTCCGGCCGTGGCGCCCGACCCCTGGGTGATCGTCACCTTCGGTCAGATTCTGACCACCGCCCGGTTCCTGAACCAGCTCGGCTACGGCAACATCACGCCGACGTCCGTCCTGGACAAGGCCAAGGCGTTCACGGGCCCGGTGGCGCTCGGCGCGCCGGCCCTGGATTGCGGCAAGTACCCGACCGCGCCGGGCATCTGCAACGACAGGACGCAGTTCTTCCTGTACAAGGGAAAGCACGTCTTCGTCAAGACCGCGGGATGGCTCCAGCCGCCTTCATGAGCGACGAAACGGTGGCCCCTCGGCGATGAGGGGCCACTGACGTGCAGCAGATCCTGCTGTTCACGCTGCTCGGGCTCGGCTCGGGTGCGCTGATCGCCGGCATCGCGCTCGGCGTGGTGCTGACCTACCGCGGGTCGGGCATCATCAACCTGGCCACGGGCGGCATGGCGATGTTCGCCGGCTACTCGTTCTGGGCGCTGACCACGGATCTGCTGCACCTGTCGGCCGTCCCGGCGCTGCTGGTCAGCCTGGTGATCGTTCTGGCGGTCGGAGCGGCGATCGAGCTCGTCGCGTTCCGTCCGCTCCGCACGGCGCCACCGCTGGCCAAGCTCGTCTCATCGCTCGGGGTGCTGCTCGTGCTCCAGGCGTCGATGCTGCTTGCGTTCGGGGACACGCAGCAGCCCGAGCCGAACGTGCTGCCGCAGAACATCGTCCATCTGCTGGGCGCCGTGATTCCGGTAGACCGGTTCATCCTGACCGGGATCGTGATCGTGCTGGCCGCCGCGCTGGCGGCGCTCTACCGGTTCACGCGGTTCGGGCTCGCGACGAGGGCAGCGTCGGAGAACGAAGTGGTGGCGATGCTCGGAGGGCTCTCCCCCAACCGGCTCTCGATGATCAACACGCTGCTCGCCTCCGCGATCGCCGGCGGCATCGGGATCCTGGCGGCGTCGATCACCCAGCTCGACACCGAGACGCTGCCACTCCAGATCGTGCCGGCGCTCGCGGCCGCTCTGCTTGCCGGCTTCACCTCGTTCGGGATCGCGTGCGCCGCCGGGATCGGCCTCGGAATCATCGGCTCGCTGATCCAGTACGTCACGAGCCTCTCCTGGTTCCCGACCTCCGGCGGCGTCGCGTTGCCCGGCGTGTACGAGCTCGTGGTGTTCGTCCTGATCGTGCTGTTCATGTACCTGCGGGGCGCCAGCCTGCCGAGCCGCGGAGAGCTGGTCGAGCAGCGCCTGCCCGAGGCCCCGCGGCCCCGCAAGCTGGCCGTGACCGCGCCCGCGGTGGCGTTGGTGTGCGCGGTTGCGCTCGTGGTGCTCCCATTCGACTTCCGCGAGGCGCTCGTGAACACGATGATCGGGACGCTGATCGCGCTGTCGCTCGTCGTGATCACCGGGTTCGTGGGTCAGATATCGGTCGTTCAGCTGACGCTCGCCGGCGTTGCCGGGTTCACGATCTCCCATCTCGCCGTGAACGCCGGCATCGGGTTTCCGATCGCGCCGTTGCTGGGCGCCGGGGTGGCGCTGATCCTCGGCCTGATCACCGCAGCGTCGGCGCTGCGCGTTCGGGGGGTGAGCCTGGCCGTGGTCACGCTCGCGGCGGTCGTCGCGATCACGAACTTCGGCTTCATCAACACGACGTGGGGCGGCGGCCAGACCGGCTCGCCGGTGCCCGAGCCGACGCTGTTCGGACTCGACCTCGGGCCGCGCGCAGGGTTCCGCGGACTCGACGGCAACCTCCCGAGCCCGGTGTTCGGCTGGGTCGTGCTCGGCGTGACCGTGGCGGTGTGCGTGCTCGTCGGGCTCCTGCGGCGGGGATCGCTCGGGCAGCGGATGCTCGCCGTGCGCTCCAACGAGCGCGCCGCCGCCGCCGCGGCGATCGACCCCCGCGCAATCAAGTTCATCGCGTTCGGCATCAGTTCGCTGATCGCCGGTCTCGCCGGCGCGCTGTACGCGTACAACTTCAGCTCGGTCAGCGCCGACCGGTTCGATCCGTTCACCGCGCTGAGCCTGATCGCATTCGCGTACGCGGGCGGGATCACGCTGATCTCGGGCGCCGTGTTCGCCGGGCTGATATCGACCCAGGCGCTGTTCCCGTACGCCCTCGACAAGTGGTTCGGGCTGAGCGGAAACTGGTTCCTGCTGTTCGGCGGCGCGATCCTGATCGTCACGCTGATCCAGAACCCGGAAGGGGTCGCCGGCGCGTTCTACAAGCGGACGCACAAGCGGCCACCGGTCCGCCCGCCCGAACCGGTGTCTCGGGATGGGGGTCTCGCTGCGCTCGACGTCCGTGGGGCCGAGAGGGCCCATCCGGTCCCAGTCGCAGGCCCCGACAAGGCAGCCGTGCTCAAGGTCACCGGGCTGTCGGTCGCGTTCGGCGGCGTGCACGCGCTGAGCGATGTCGACATCGAGGTCCGCGAGGGCGAACTGGTCGGTCTGATCGGTCCCAACGGCGCCGGCAAGACGACGCTGATCGACGCGGTCACCGGGTTCGTCCCGTTTACCGGGAGGGTCGAGCTCGACGGGGAGGACATCACCTCCCGGCCGGCGTACCAGCGAGCCCGCCGCGGGCTCGCGAGGACGTGGCAGAACACGGACCTGTTCGACGACCTCGAAGTCGGCGAGAACGTCGCGGTCGCGGCCGGCGGCCCTCTGGGCCTGGCAGGCCGCGACGGCGCGACGGACAGCGACGCTCCCCCGGAGCGGGTCCTGGGGCTCGTCGATCTGGACTGGGCCACAGATGCGATGCCCGATGAGCTGTCCGAGGGTGCCCGCAAGCTCGTCGGGGTCGCGCGCGCGCTCGCCGGGAATCCGCGCCTTCTGTGCCTGGACGAGCCGGCGGCTGGACTCGACGCGCGCGAGAGCGATGAGCTTGGACGGGCGCTGCGCGGCCTCGCCGACGGCGGCCAGACGACTTTGCTGATCGATCACGACATGGGCCTCGTGCTCGGCATCTGCGATCGCGTGGTCGTGCTCGAGTTCGGTCAGGTCATCGCGGACGGCCCCCCCGAGATCGTGCGCCGCGACGAGCGGGTGATCGCTGCCTACCTGGGTGGCGGCGCCCAACTGAAGGAGACCACACTATGACTGAACGCAGCCTGGAAGATCTTCTCCAGAGCGTCCCTTCGACCGTCGACATGCTGCGCAACGCGCAGGTCGGCCCGAACGTGTACCCCGGGGTTCCCGCCGAGTACACGAACTGGCGCGACGAGCAGTGGGCGTGGCAGCACACCTGCGTCCTCTACAACCAGTCGTTCCATATGGCCGAGCTGGCCGTGGAGGGACCGGATGCGGTGACGCTGCTGTCACGGCTCGGCGTGAACACCTTCAACAACTTCGCGGTGGACAAAGCCAAACAGTTCGTTCCGTGCACCCCGGACGGATACGTGATCGGTGACGTCATCCTGTTTCACCTATCAGGCGAAGAGTTCAACCTGGTCGGCCGCGCGCCCGTACTGAACTGGGTCACTTACCACGCTCAGACCGGCGGCTACGACGTACAGGTGACGCTCGATCAGCGGAGCGCGCTTCGTAGCGACGAGCGGCGGAAGCACTACCGCCTCCAGGTCCAGGGCCCCCATGCCATGGACGTGATCGGCCGGGCGCTGGGCGCGCAACCGCCGGAGCTGAAGTTCTTCAACCTGACCACCGCGCAGATTGGGGGGATCACCGTTCGCGCGCTTCGTCACGGCATGGCCGGGCAGCCGGGGTGGGAACTGTTCGGCCCGTGGGAGGACTACGACGCGGTGCATTCGGCGATCGTCGCCGCCGGCAGTGAGTTCGGTCTCCGGCTCGTCGGCGGCCGGGCGTACTCCTCGAACGCGCTCGAGTCGGGCTGGATTCCCTCGCCCCTGCCGGCGGTATATACCGGGGATGAGCTCCGGGCCTACCGAGAATGGCTGCCCGCGAATGGGTACGAAGGTTTGGCCTCGATCGGTGGCAGCTTCGTCTCACCGAATATCGAGGATTATTACTTCACCCCCTGGGATCTGGGTTACGGTCACCTCGTCAAGTTCGACCACGACTTCATCGGCCGTGAAGCGCTCGAGCGGATGACCCGGGGCGACCATCGCCACAAGGTGACGCTCGCGCTCGACGACGAGGACGTCGCGGACACGATCGCGACGATGTTCGGAAACACCGACCGCGCCAAGTTCATCGACTGGCCGTCGGCGGTGTACGCGATGCATCCGTTCGACAGGGTCACGGTGAACGGCGACACCGTCGGCGTCTCGACGTGGATCGGCTACAGCTTCAACGAGGGCAAGATGCTGACGCTGGCGGTCCTCGACGCCCGGTACGCCGAGCCCGGCACCGAGGTCACGTTCCTGTGGGGCGAAGAGAACGGCGGCACCTCGAAGCCAACGGTCGAGCCGCACGTCCAGCGCGAGCTACAAGGCGTGGTCAGCCCGGTGCCGTACGTCGAGGCGGTCCGGAGCGGCTACGCGCCCCACAGCTGGCGCTCGGCGCACCACTGATCGGCGGTCACACCTTCAACGCGACCAGCACTACCGCGGCAAGCGACACGACGACGGCGGCCGCGGTCAGATACATCACGAGCGGTGAGGACAGCTCGCTGTAGCTGCCGCGCCGGAGCGCCTCCGCGGTGCGCTGCTGACGGATACCGCCCAGGACCAACACCGCGACCGCGATCACGCCGTAGGCAACCCCGAGCACTCGCCACGGCCAGCGAGAGCTGTGCGTGAGCTCGGGAACGATCCGGCCCACCCCGATCGCGACCGCTGAGGTACCGATCCCGGTCCGCCACCACGCGAGCCAGGTTCGCTCGGCCGCGAGGTACGTGCGCCGGGTCACGTCCGAGGTCTGCGGGTCGGCGGGTTTGGCCTCCTCAGCCATCGCCGCTCAATGTGCCACAGGTTCAGACGGCGCGCTGTCGAAATGATGCCCCGCGGTCAGGCTCGCGCTCAGCTTGATCGCCCTGACCGCGCCGGTCGCGCCGGCCTGAAGGGTGACTCCGATCGCGAGCACGAAGATGCCAGGAATAAACAGCGCCTTCGAGCCGAGCATCAGGATCCCGATACGGCCGAGCAGGTAGGGCGGCGTGCACACGGTCGCGCCGATGGCCCCGCCGACAGCGCTGGTGGTCAGCTTGTCGCGCCTGGACTGTCGCGGCTTCCCGCCGATCAGCCGAGCGGGCACCGCCACGTAGCACACCATCATCAACCCGGCGACGATGCTCAGCGCGATCCCGAACCACGGTCGCCCCCACCGAGTCACGATCATCGTCGAGAAGGCGAGCAGCGCGCCCACGATCGCCCCCGACACGAGGATCGGCGTCAGGTGCCGCCCGGCTTGCTCGAGGGCGGGCCGCACCTCGGGCCGGCCCGGCTTCGCCACCGCGAACGCGAACACGGCGTTGAGGAAGAAGCTGCCCATCGTGATCGCGATGATCACCAGACAGATCGGAATGAGAATCGGCCCGCGGATCACATGGAACGACTTGCCGTGCAGCACGTGCACCTTGAGGTCGAACATCACCAGCCAGATCCACATCGCCGGGAGCACGGTCACGAGCGTGAGCCGCCAGTTCGAGACGAGCAGCCGGAGTCCGTCGAACAGCAGAACGAACGCGCTGACCGCCAGCGCCAGTGGCGCCAGCGCCCGGTGAGAGTGGCTCAGGCGAACGACCGCCGCTTCGATCTTCGCCTCGTCGTTCTCCTGGATCGCCCTGACCAGCCCGCGGATGCGGCCCGAGACCGCCTCAGCCCGCCGCCCCTGGCCGACCATCGCCACTCCTCAAAGCCTAGCCTGGCGGGCCCGAGTGCGCGGTCGCGGTGCCCGGGCTCCTCAGCAGCAGCAGCGAGCGGCCGTTCAGGGTTACCGGCGCGGTCGGGTCGATCCCCCGTCCGACGTGGTCGGGAGTGTTCGTATCGACCTCGACCTGCCACGTGAGGTCGCGCAGCGACTCGGGGATCGCGAACTCGAGCGGCTCCCACCAGGCGTTGAACAGGATCAGGAACGGGTCGTCGGGGCGCGTGTGGTCGCCGGTCGCGCCGCTGAGGGCCACGGTCACGGCCCTCGCGTACGCGGCACCCCAATCCTGCCCGGTCATCGGCTGACCGTCGGGGCGGTACCAATCGAGATCATCGCGCTGGGAGTCGTGCGCCGGGGTGCCGTTGAAGAACTGGCGGCGGCGGAACACGGGGTGCTCCTCGCGCAGGCGGCACAGCCGCGCCGTGAACTCGATGAGGTCGGCGTTCGCGGCCACCGCGCCCCAGTCGAACCAGCTCAGCTGGTCGTCGTGGCAGTAGGCGTTGTTGTTGCCGTTCTGCGTACGCGCGAACTCGTCGCCGCCCAGCAGCAACGGCGCGCCTTCGGACAGCAGCAGCGTTGCGAGGAAGTTCCGTCGCTGGCGCGCGCGCAATTCGAGGATCGCGCGGTCATCCGTCGCGCCCTCGGCGCCGCAGTTCCAGCTGCGATTGTCGTCGGTGCCATCGCGGTTGTTCTCGCCGTTGGCCTCGTTGTGCTTCTGGTTGTAGCTGACCAGGTCCGCGAGCGTGAACCCGTCGTGGACGGTGACGATGTTCACCGACGCCGTCGGCCGCCGGCCGCCGTGCCCGAACAGGTCCCGCGAGCCGCTGATCCGGGTGGCCAGGCCCGGGAGCGCTCCTTCGGTTCCCCGCCAGAAGTCGCGTACGGTGTCGCGGAACCTGCCGTTCCACTCGCTCCACCCTGCCGGGAATTGCCCGAGGTCGTACCCGCCCATCCCCGTGTCCCACGGCTCGGCGATCAGCTTCACCTCGGACAGGACCGGATCCTGGCCCACGGCCTCGAGGAACGACCCGTGTGGGTCGAAGTCGTTCGCGCCGCGCCCGAGCGCCGCGGCCAGATCGAAGCGGAACCCGTCCACGTGCATCTCCTGGACCCAGTAGCGGAGCGAGTCCATCACCAGGCGGAGTGGCTGTGGCTGGTGGAGGTCGACGGTGTTTCCGCAGCCGGTGTCGTCGACGTACCGGGAGCGGTCGTCCGCGAGCCGGTAGTACGCGGCGTTGTCGATCCCGCGGAAGCACAGCGTCGGTCCCCACTGATCGGCCTCGGCGGTGTGGTTGAACACCACGTCGAGGATCACCTCGAGCCCGGTCGCGTGGAGCCCGCGGACCATCCGGCGGAAGTCGTCGACCTGGCCGCCTCCGTCGCCGCTCGAGGAATACTTGTTGTAGGGCGCGAAGTATCCGATCGACTGGTAGCCCCAGTAGTTCCGCAGACCGCGGGCGACGAGTTGGGCGTCGTGCACGAACTGGTGGACCGGGAGCAGCTCGACCGACGTAACCCCGAGCCGCTTGAGATGCGCCACCGCGGCCGGATGGGCCACGCCGGCGTACGTGCCGCGCAGCTCCTCGGGCACGTCGGGATGGAGCTCCGTGAAGCCCTTGACGTGGACCTCGTAGAAGATCGAGTCCGCCATGGCGTAGCCCGGACGCCGGTCCTCGCCCCAGTCGAACTCCCCGGACACCACGACCGACCGCGGCACGTACGGCGCGGAGTCGCTGCCCTCGGCCCGGTCTGGGTCGTCCGAGACGTGGCCGTACACGGCGGAGCTCCACTCGACCTCGCCGGCGATCGCGCGGGCGTACGGATCGAGCAGCAGTTTGGCCGCGTTGCAGCGGACCCCCGATGCCGGATCCCACGGCCCATGGACGCGGAAGCCGTAGCGCTGGCCGGGCCCGACGCCGGGCAGGTATCCCTGCCAGACGAACGCATCTCCGAGCTCGAGGTCGAACCGCGTCTCCCGGCCGGCGTCGTCGAACAGGCACACCTCGACGGCGTCGGCGACGCTCGAGAACAGCCCGAAGCTCGTGCCGCGGCCGTCATGGCGCGCACCAAGCGGCGCCCGGGCAGCCGGCTCGACCCGGCGGCTTGTCGACCCTATCGCCATCGTCTCAGCGTGAGCCTCGCTCCGCGGCGCGTCGCCCGCAAGGAGGCGCGCATGTGGGCCGACCGGAGGTTGGCATCCGTATCGGTCCACGGGGATGATCTGAACATGCGCCCCGGCCAGATCTTCGCAGTCCCGTGGCTTCGCCGCGCGGCCAAGCGGGTCGACAGCTTCTACTGGGGCTCGGGCCTGTGTGACGACGTGCCGGCGCTCTCCTGGTACCTCGTCAGCGCCTGTGTGCCGCTGACGCTCGGGGTCGCGGCACTCGCCGCGCTCGCCCTTGGCGACGGCGCCCGCGCCGACCAGGTCGCCACCCGACTCGCCAGCGTCCTGCCGCCCGGCGCGCGCGACCAGGTCGTCGAGCTGGTCCTCCGGACCCACCGCAACTCTCCCCTGCTGCTCGCGATCGCGGTCGCCGCGATGGTGTGGGCGGGGGCCGGCGCCACCGGGGTGATCGAGCGCGTCGAGTCGCGGCTGCTGGGGGCGCGGCGCCTCAGTCCGGTCGCGCTGAAGCTGCGCCATCTCGGGCTCGCCGCCGGGATGGTCCTGATGATCGCGCTGATGGCCGCGGCCGCGACCGAGGCCACCAACCTGAGGGGGCGCCTCGGCTTCCCGATTCCGGGCTGGCTGCTGTCGGTCGTCTCAGCGGTCCTGATCGCCGCGATCTGCTCGGCGCTCTACCGATACGCCACAACGCGCCGGATCAGCTGGCGGGCCGCGGTGCGCGGCGGCGTGCCGGCCGCGGTCGTCCTCGAGCTGACCCCGCTCATCGCCGGCTACTACGCGCGCGCCGTCGCCGGCCGCACGCCGGTCCAGGTGTTCCTCGTGCTCGCCGGCCTGCTGTTCACGTGCTACCTGGTGGCGCAGGGGCTGCTGATCGGCGCCGGCCTCGCCGCCGGGCGGGAGCTGGCTCAGAAGCGGGCCACCGATCAGGTTGCCGCGGTGCTGTTAGGGCAGGAGCTCGGCCGCGGGATTTAACGGCGGGCACCTGAGGGAGGGAAGGGGCGCGATCGCTTCCCGGACCCCGATCACCATGCATATCGCGTCAATCGATGCGTATGGGTCGGACCGTGTCGTGATCCGCATGCCCCACGTGCCGATTACGACACGGTCCCCATGCCCGGGCTCGATTGTCGTGCTTCGCATGCCACGCGACGTCTTGATGACCCCGAGGGACCGCCGCACCCCATCTCCAAGTGCCCGCCGTTAAAACGCACCGCGACCGCCGCCGGCGGCCGCGCGATCACTCGTGCGCCGCGCCCGAAGCCGGCTCGGACTCGGCCGCGAGCAGGCGCTGCAGCTCCTCGAGCTGGGCCTTCAGCTCCCGGTTCTCGCGCTCGAGAAGCACGACGCGCCGCCGCTCTGTCACGAGATCCTCGGCCATCTTGCGCAGCGCGCGCCCAACACGCTCGGGTCCGACCTCGTTCACGTTGTGCGGGAGAGTGGCATTGCCTAGGTAACCGGGCAAGAGGGCCGACACCCAACTGCCGGGGAAGCTCCCACCACGATGCCGTGCTCCCTTCGAGGGGAAGCGAGCACCACGGCCCGGCGAACACCGGTGGGCACCCGCAACCGCCGGGTGCAGACAGGGTTGCATGTCCGCCGATCGGTGGCGAGACTGCTACGCAATGCCTGCCGGCCGGACGACGATCAGCACGCCCGAGCACGAGCGCCTCGAGCACGCTCGCACCGGCGCCGAACAGTGGAAGGCGTGGGGTCCGTACCTGAGCGAGCGCCAGTGGGGAACCGTTCGCGAGGACTACAGCGAAGACGGGGACGCGTGGAACTACTTCACGCACGACCACTCTCGCTCGCGCGCCTACCGGTGGGGTGAGGACGGCATCGCCGGGATGTGCGACGAGCGCCAGCGTCTGTGTCTGTCGCTCGCGCTCTGGAACGGCGCGGACCCGATCCTCAAGGAGCGGATGTTCGGTCTCAACAACAGCGAGGGCAACCACGGCGAGGACGTCAAGGAGTACTGGTTCTACCTGGACAGCACCCCGACCCACTCCTACCTCAAGTGTCACTACAAGTACCCGCAGCGCGCGTTCCCGTACATGGATCTGATCTCCACCAACGCGCGCCGGACCAAGCAGGACATGGAGTACGAGCTGCTCGACACCGGCGTGTTCGATGAGGACCGGTACTTCGACGTCGTCGTCGAGTACGCGAAGGGCGCCCCGGACGACATCCTGATGCTGATCACGGCCCACAACCGCGGGCCCGATCCGGCGACGCTCCACCTGCTCCCGACGCTGTGGTTCCGCAACACATGGTCGTGGGGAGACCAGGTCGCCAAGCCGACGATCTCGGCGCTCGACGGCCCGCCCGGGCTCGCCGCGGCGCGGGCCGCCCACGACGAGCTGGGCGACTGGCTGTTCTGCGCCGACGCCTCGGCGACGCTCCTGTTCTGCGAGAACGAGACCAACAACCAGCGTCTGTTCGGCACGCCGAACACGTCGCCGTATGTCAAGGACGGGATCAACGAGTTCGTCGTCCACGGCGCCACGCCTGCCGTCAATCCCGAGCGCACCGGCACCAAGGCGGCTGCCCAGCACGTGCTCGAGATCGCGCCAAGTCAGAGCGCCCAGGTTCGGATCCGGCTGACCGCCGGTGCCAAGCTCGCGGCGGATCCGCTCGGAGCGTCGTTCGATCGGGTGTTCAGCGCCCGCAAGGCCGAGGCCGACACGTTTTACTCGACCGTGATCCCGCCGGCGCTGACGGCCGACCAGGCGCTCGTCATGCGCCAGGCCCTCGCGGGACTTCTGTGGGGCAAGCAGTACTTCGAGTACGACGTGCACCGCTGGCTGCGGGAGCACGGCGTCGACCCGTGGGGGCCGAACGCGCCGAGGAGCGGTGTCCGCAACGTCCAGTGGTTCCACATGATCGCCGGAGACATCATCTCGATGCCGGACAAGTGGGAGTACCCGTGGTTCGCGGCGTGGGACCTGGCGTTTCATTGCGCCCCGCTGTCGCTGGTCGACATCGACTTCGCCAAGGAACAGATCGAGCTGTTGCTGAAGACCAGATACATGCATCCCAACGGGCAGATTCCGGCCTACGAATGGAACTTCAGCGATGTCAACCCGCCGGTAACCCCGTGGGCGGCGCTGTACGTCTTTGAGCGCGAGGCGGAAATTCGAGGCCAGGGCGATCGGGAGTTCCTCAGTCGCGTGTTCGACCGGCTCCTGACCAACTTCACCTGGTGGGTCAACCGCAAGGACCCGGACGACCGCAACCTGTTCCAGGGCGGGTTCCTGGGCCTGGACAACATCGGCATCTTCGACCGCTCGGCGCCGCTGCCGGGCGGGGGGCAGCTCGAGCAGGCGGATGGGACCGCCTGGATGGCTCTGTATTGCCAGTGGATGCTTCAGATCGCGATCGAGCTGTCTCGCGAGGAGCCCGCTTACGTCGACATGGCGCTCAAGTTCGTCGCCCACTTCATGTGGATCTCGGTCGCGATGAACCCGCCCGAGGGCGACTCCACCCTGTGGGACGACCAGGACGGGTTCTACTACGACGTGATGCGGATGCCTGACGGCAAGACGATCGAGCTCAAGGTGCGGTCCCTTGTCGGGCTCCTGCCGATGTGCGCCGCGACCGTGGTCGAGCCGGACGTGCTTGACCGCTTCCCGGGGATCGTCGACCTGCTCATCCAGATGATCAAGCGGTTCTCGGATTCGCTGCCGCAGCTGGCGCATCTGCCCGGGGCGAATCCGGAGGGGCGCCGCATGACCTCGCTCGTCGACGAGGATCGCCTCCGCCGGATCCTCGCCGTGATGCTCGACGAGGAGGAGTTCCTCGGGCCCCACGGGATCCGCGCGATCTCGCGCCGTCATCTCGAGCAGCCCGTCGTGTTCGACTGGGGCGGCCAGGAGTACAACGTTCACTACCTCCCCGCCGAGTCCGACACCGGGATGTTCGGTGGCAACTCCAACTGGCGCGGCCCCGTGTGGTTCCCGATGAACATAGTTATCCTCAGAGGGCTGATTCAGCTGCACCGCTACTACGGGGACCGCGTGAAGGTCGAGTGCCCGACCGGCTCGGGCCACGAGCTCGACCTGCTTGAGGTGGCCGCCGAGATCGCCCGCCGCCTCACGACGACGTTCACCGAAGACGAGAACGGACGCCGGCCGGTGTTCGGCGGGATCGAGACCTTCCAGACCGACCCGCACTGGCACGATCTGATCCCGTTTCACGAGTATTTCCACGGCGATAACGGTGCCGGTATTGGCGCAAGCCACCAGACGGGTTGGACGGGCACCGTGGCCCTGCTTCTCCTGATCGCAGGCGGTCTCCGGACGCCTGCCGACGAGATGGCGGCCGTGGGGAGCTGACCGACGATGGTTGGGCCATCGCTCACAGTCCGCGTCCTTCTCAATGCGCGAGGCCAGTGGGAGGTGGTTGTTCCAGGTCGGCGCCGTCCGCTTCGCTGCAGGGACCTCGACGAGGCCCAGCGGGTCGCGTACGCGTTCGCCGAGCGCGACCGTCCGTGCGAGGTCGTCGTGCACGACGCCTACCACCGCGTCGTGCGCCGGGATCTGATTAACGGTCACCGCGTCGGCGCTCTCGGGCGCCCCTCCGATCCCCCTTAGCATCTGACATCAACGGTTAGGAAGGTCCTCATGGCTCCAGTCACACATCAGACCATCAAGCTCAGCAAGGGCAAGCACACCTCGAAGGAGCACGGCGCCTGCGTGATGGAGCTGGCCTCGATGCTCGCGGACGAGCCGTTCAGCGACCATCCGAGCTCGGTCTGCCCTGTGATCGGATCGCTGCTGCGGGCCTATAACGACTCGATCGACGACCGCCGCCGGCAGGACCTGTACGCCTACGCCTCCAGGGTCGTCGGCAGCCGTGGGTCGGCGCAGCTCGAGCGCGCGCGGGCGGAGCACGTGTGCGCGTGGATGTCGAGGCCGGGTGGACGCGGCTGGACGCGTTTCCTGCTGCCGGCGCGGTTGCGCGCGGTGACCCCGAAGCCCCCGCTCGACGTGCTCGGCGCGAGCGCGGTTCGCTCGCTGTCAGCGCACGACGATCGCACCCACGCGAGGATGCTCGGCCTGCTCGACGACCTGCTCGCGATGGGCGGTCCCGAGCGGACGCCGACGGACGTCGGCGGAGCCGAGGCGCCCACCCCGATACAGCCGGAGCGCACTCCCGCACACTAAGCAGGCGCTTGCCCGAGCCCGTTCCCGACCCACCGCGGATTCCGGCATCGGCGGGAGCGCTGATCCACGACCCGGACGGACGGCTGCTGATCCTGAAGCCGACCTACAAGAAGGGATGGACGATCCCGGGCGGCCAGATCGACCCGGTAGGGGAGTCGCCGTGGGATGCGTGCCGGCGTGAGACCGAAGAGGAGTGCGGCCTGGTCGTCGAACGCGGCCGGCTCGTGTGCGTCGACTTCCTCACGCCGAGGCCGAGCCGCCCGGGCGGCGTGCGCTTCCTATTTGACTGCGGCACCTTCTCGCACCCCGAGCTCGACGGCGTACGACTCCAGGAGTCCGAGATAGAGGACCATCGGCTCGCCAAGCTGGACGAGGCGCTCGACCTGCTGAGCGGCCCGCTACGCCGGCGCCTGTCGCGGTGCGCCGGCAGCGAGCGATGTATCTACCTCGAGAACGGCCGCCCGGTGCCGGGCGTCGAGTGACCGGATGTCTCAGGCCGGGACGGCTATCCCGGCCGTGGGCGCCTTCGGCTTGAACGGCCGTAGTTGCTCGTCGCCGCCGCCGACCACCCCGTACGACCCGTCGGGCACCTCGTTCCACGCCCCGGGAAGGTCGCCGATCGGCTCGGAGACGACCAGTCGCGAGTCGTCCGATATCTCGAACAGGATCTCTCGATCGGGAGCGAGCTTCCGGACCGCCGTGATGTCGCGGCTGTAGAACAGCGTCCGCGACTTGCCTTCGCTCGAGTACCGGAACGCCCACATCCGCTGGCCGTCGGTCGTCGCGATCGTCCCCTGGAACGGGAACTCGACACCCTTCCGGCGACCGACGTCTTCCACCAGCCCGATCGTGCGAGCGACGGCTTCGGCCGGATCGTCCTCGAGCCCGAACGTCAGTGCGAGGTAGAACAGGATCTCGGTGTCCGCCGTGCCCGAGATTTCTGAAAACAACGATTCGTCGACCGCGAGCAGGAGATCGCGCCTCACCCTGGGCAACTGGGCGACGTATCCGTTGTGCATGAACAGCCATCGTCCGTGTCGGAACGGATGGCAGTTCGTCTGCTGGACGGGAGACCCAATCGCCGCGCGGATGTGCGAGAAGAAGTGCCCGGACGTTATGTGGCCCGCGAGCTCGCGGAGGTTCTGGTCGTTCCAGGCCGGCTCGATGCTGCGAAACACGCCCGGGGTCGGCTGGTCGTCATACCACCCCACGCCAAACCCGTCGCCGTTCGTTGCCTCCGCGCCGAGTTCGGAGTGCAGGCTCTGGTCAATGAGCGAGTGGACAGGCGAAAACAGGGCCTTCTCAAGCAGGATGGGCGAACCGACATAGGCGAGCCAGCGACACATCGGGGGTTCCTTTCGCGCGGAGGAGTGCGGGAATAGCCTCGCCACCCCACCCGTCGAGAGCAAGGGCGCAGACACCTCTCGCCCCGACAGGCGCGCATCCGGGTTTGTGTGAAGGACCCAGTCAGGAGACGGGCACGCGGCCACGGACCGAGGTGCCGCGTCCGCGGCGCCCCGAGATCTCGACCACGCCGCCGACCGCCTCGATGCGGTCGCGCATGTTGACGAGTCCGCTGCCGGTCCCGTCATCGTCGGGGTCGAACCCGACGCCGGTGTCGTGGACCTCGAAGCACAGATATGGCTCCTCCCGCGACAGCTTCACGATCGCGGTCGCGTCGGGGCCGGCGTGCTTGACGACGTTCTGGATCGCCTCGAGGCAGCAGAAGTACACCGCAACCTCGACCTCCTCCGGAAAGCGCCCGATCCCGGGCGCACGGACAGAGACAGCGAGCGGCGAGCTCCGAGCTGCCGAGCTGAGCGCCTCACGCAGGCCGCATTCGTGCAATAGCGAGGGGTAGATACCGCGCGCGAGCAGGCGCAGCTCCTGAAGGACGTCGTCCATCTGGCGGCCGACGGAGGCAAGCGCGCGCTCGCCTCGCTCCGGGTCCTCCTTCATCATCTCCGCTGCCATGTCCAGCTTGATCCGCAACCCCACCAAGTGCTGCTGGACCCCGTCGTGGAGGTCGCGCTCGAGCCGCCGGCGTTCGGCGTGGGCCATCTCCATCAACCGTATGCGGGACGACGCGAGGTCGGCGGTCGACGCCTTGAGCTCGGCCTCGGCCTGGGTCTTCTCCAACCGGATCAGCGCCGCGGCTCCGGCGGCCCGTACGAACGGCTCGTAGCCGGACAGGTCCTCGTTGTACATCACGGCCGCGAGCGGCTGGCGGTCGCGCTCGATCCACGTGATCGCCGCGTCGTCGGGCAGATCGTGCACCGGCACCCCCGCGGAGTCGACGTACGTCGTCCGGCCGGGCCTCCGGTAGGCCACCTTCAGCGACGGGTCGCGGAGAGCGGCCGCCATCAACGACTCCGGGTCGGCCGCGGGCATCCTGGCGAGCTCGCTGACGAACTCGGCGAGAGCCTGGCCCATAAACAGTCGCTCGTTGCCAAGGCCGACCAGGATCGCCAGTGGCAAAAGGGCCACCAGCCCGATGTACATCGCGCCGAGCGTCGCCCATACGTGCAGCCCGGCGGCGTGGCACAGCATGCTCGCGGTGAGCAGAACGGCGGCGGCCGACGCCGTGACCCACACCGGCGTCAACGAGCGGCGCACCGGAGCGGACGCAGCGCGTGCGCGGCGCGTGAGGAGCACCGGGGTGCCCAACGTCACCGCGAGCCATGCGAGCACGATCGCCACCTGCACCGCGGTGATCGCTTCCGTACCTGAGCCGAGAGAGAACGCATTGTTCGGACAGTGGGGCCCGCATTGGATCAATGGTGTCCTAAGTGGCGGCTGGAGCGTCATCGCGACGCTGAGCAGCCACAGCACCGCCCCGGCGCCGC
>Ga0335076_10001392_pt1 | contig 23402 bp, 25 predicted proteins | sample Lox_Sample_25_FD_206717 | JGI IMG/M metagenome (GOLD analysis project Ga0335076, IMG submission 206717) | Soil microbial communities from Loxahatchee National Wildlife Refuge, Florida, United States - Lox_Sample_2.5 | ecosystem: Environmental > Terrestrial > Soil > Wetlands | place: USA... | reverse complement strand
AACCCTATGTTCACATCCGCGATTTGCAGCGGAATCCGCAGACCGGCGATGGTCACATCGTTGCCGACGGGGATAAGCGCAATCGACGTAAGCGCAAAAACCAGAGAAATCATCGGCGCCGCGATGTAGAGCGGCTTGTAGACATGCGGGGGCGTCAGATCTTCTTTGAAAATAAATTTCACACCGTCCGCGAGCGGTTGCAGCAGGCCAAACGGGCCCACTCGCGTGGGTCCCCAGCGGTTCTGAATGTGCCCCACGACTTTGCGTTCCAGCCATACGCTGTATGCGACCGCGGTGAGCAGGATGACGAGCGCAAGTACGGTCTTGACCAGCGAAACGATGATGAAAGTGGTAACGTTCAATGGCTTTCTATGTCAGTCGGCAGCAACGTCATCGGTTTGGCGCAATCGCTCTTCAATCACGGAATTCAACGTCCGTGAATACCGTCCCAGAGTTCCGGAAGTAAATAAATCATTATTTGCCGGAACGATCAGATCAGGCTCCCGGATCGCTCCCGGCCCGCTTTGAGACAACGAGGTGTGCTGATCGTTGCCGGCCAGCAAATTCATTCGCGAGACGTCGTAGCCCGGCACGAGGCGCTGAATTTCATCGAGCACGGCCATCGGATCAAACGGGCTCATCTTCGGTTCAAGGCCGCGCGCTTCCAGCCAAACCGCCGCGCGATCGGCCTCACCCGATTGCGCCCCTCGCGATCCACCCATGTCGGCGCGGCTGCCCCGGCCGAACCGCACCAGTTTATGCACATCGAAGCCCATTGCGTCCGCGATCCGGACAATCATTTCAAAATCAGATTTGGTGCCGGTGACTTCACCGGCTTTCTTGACCAGTTGCAGATCGCCGCAGGTGTTGGTGAAGCTGCCGGATTTTTCGTAAGCATTGGAAGAGGGAAGGACGACATCCGCGATCTCCGCCGTCTCCGTCAAAAACATTTCCTCGACGACAACAAAGCTCTTGGAGAACGCAAAAGGATCAATGTTCAATCGGCCGATCGGATTCGCTCCGACTACGTATAGCGCTTTCAATTTACCCTTGTTCGCCGCTTCCACCATTCCGGGGAGGGTAAGGCCGGGCCCCTCCGGAATCCCGCCCCACTCTTCGTGATAGGCCGTCTTTGAGGAAACCGCGTGATAGCCAGGCAGGAGATCGGGATAGAGACCCATATCCGCTGCACCGCGGGAGTTCGCGTAGTCGGCGAGGCAAACGAGCTTGGCGCCTGGAATGCCGGCGACAAACTGTGCGAGGGAGGAAATGTCCTTTCCCCGGATCTCCGCGCCAAAGACCACGACCAGATTTTGTTCGCCGCGAAGCTGCTGCCGAAGAGCGATCCACGACTCGTGTGGGGACGGGCGACCTCGCCCGTCTGTCCCGCGCCCAACGTCCTGCGCGGGCGAGCCGCCCGCGCCCACATGGCCAGCCATGAAATCGACTACCGCATCGTCGCCCGCCAGAAAAGCGACAAACTTTCCTTCGCTGCCCGGAGCAAGCTGGTTAAAGCTCACTGCCTGCCGGCGTAATTTAATCGCCTCGCCATTGACCACGTAGAGCCTTGCGCCATGCAGCCGGACGTTATTGCGAATCTGCCAGGCAAGCAACGGGTGTTGCTCGGTCGGATCGTTGCCGATCAGCAGAATGGCTGGCGCGTTATAAACATCGCGCATACTGGCCGTGATTTCCGGCTTGTCTGTGAGCGCTGCTGCCAGGGCAGGGAAGTCTGCGGTGCGATGATGATCGATATTGTTCGTGCGCAGGACGACGCGCGCGAATTTTTGCAGCAAGTAATTTTCTTCGTTGGTCGTGCGCGTCGAGCCGATCACGCCAATGGCTTCGCCGCCGTCATGTTCGCGGATTTCCTTGAAACGCTGGCCGATCAGCTTAAACGCTTCTTCCCAAGTTGAGGGAAGGAGCTGTCCATCGCGCCGGATCAGCGGCTGCGTCAGGCGCTCCGCGTGATGCGCAAAATCGAATGCGTATCGGCCCTTGATGCACAGAAAATCGCCATTGATGCCGCTCTTGTCGCGATTGTCGCCGCGCACAATTTCCATGCCGGTATCGGCGCGGCGGACGCCCAGCGTGGTTTTGCAGCCGTCGGCGCAATGCGTGCAAGTCGTACCGATGTGCTTCATCTCCCACGGCCGCGTCTTATAGCGATACGCGCCGGACGTGAGCGCGCCCACCGGGCAGATGTCGATGCACATGCCGCATTCTTCGCATTCCAGATGGTCGCCCTGATTGGGAGCGATGACCGAACTGACTCCCCGGTTCTGTATGCCCAGAGCGGCGACATCCATACCCTCGCCGCAGATGCGTACACAGCGAAAGCACAAAATGCACCGCGGACGGTCGAAATACACCACCGGCGACCATTGCTGTTCGTCTTTGTGGTTCTTGGACTCCATGTAGCGCGACTCGGCCGCGCCGTAGGAGAACGTCATGTCTTGTAGTTCGCACTCGCCGCCCGCGTCGCACACCGGACAATCCAGCGGATGATTGCCCAGCAGCAGTTCGACCATCCCTTTACGCGCCTGGCGCACTTCATCACTATCGGTCGTTACGCTCATGCCCTCGCTGATTACCGTCGTGCACGCGGTTTGCAGCTTGGGCATCTTTTCAATCTTTACCAGGCACATCCGGCAAGCGCCCTGTGGCGACAGATTCGGGTAATAGCAGAATGCCGGCACTTCGATCCCAGCGCTTTTGCAGGCTTCGATCAGCAGCGTCCCCGGCGGGGCCGTCACTTTCTTGCCATCAACCGTGATGTTTACGTCAGGCATCTAATTTGTCTTCTCAGTTGTAGTGAGCTCACCCGCAGATTGAAGGCAAATGCCTTGTGCATAGCCCTTCTTAAACACCGTGGTTGGGCACGCACCAAAGATTCCCCAATAAAAGTGGTCGAAGTCCAGACTTCCTTCATTGATGCCTGCAGGAAGCTCTCCTTCCACCCAGTACCTGTGGTTCGTTCCTACGCGCCAAATCCAGTACGTATGCCCTCCGTTATACAATCCCAGTCGTCCGCGAAAACGGAAGCACTTTCCGACCACGGGGAACGTGGTCCCTTTGCAAGTCGGAGCGGCATCCCGGGCCGTGCTCGCGGCTACTAGCACCAAGAGGACCAACATGACAGTGAGTGCGCGCTTCATCTAGCGCCTCACCGCTGGAACACCGCGAGTTCCCCGATCCTTTCGCCGAATGCACACGGCTTGCCCTCAAGGTGATCTTCAAACTCTTTGCGGAATTTCTTAACGAACGCCATCGTCGGCATGGCCGCCGCGTCGCCCAGAGGGCAAAACGTCCGCCCCAGCATGTTTTCCGCAAGGTAATAAATATTGTCGATATCTTTCTTCAGCCCGCCGCCGGCGTGAAAACGCAAGAGAGTTTTCTTGATCCAGTCTGTACCTTCGCGGCAAGGGATGCACCATCCGCAACTTTCGTGCTGATAAAACTGGATGGTGCGCAGCGCAAATTTAACGATGCAGGTTATGTCGTCGACGATGACGACCCCGCCCGAGCCAAGCATCGATCCCGCTTTGGCGAGAGAATCGAAATCCATCGCCACGTCAATTTCATCGGCGGTTAAACACGGGCACGACGCTCCACCTGGCACCACAGCTTTCAGCTCGCGCCCGTCAGGAATCCCGCCGCCGACGTGGTAGATCATTTTCTTTAAGTTATAGCCCATCGGCAGCTCGTAGACGCCGGGCTTGGCGATATTTCCGCTCAGACAGAACAGCCGTGTGCCGCCGTTTTTCGGAGTGCCCAGCTTGGCAAACCAGTCCGCGCCACCGCGGATGATGGGTGGCACGCTGGCCAGTGTCTCGGCATTGTTGATGACGGTCGGCCCACCCCACAAGCCCACGACAGCCGGAAACGGAGGGCGAATGCGCGGAATTCCACGCTTGCCCTCGAGCGACTCCATCAACGCCGATTCTTCGCCAACCTCATACGCGCCCGCGCCGCCGTGCCAGTGCACGTCGAGATCGTATCCGCTGCCGAAAATGTTCTTACCGAGAAATCCGCGCTCGTAGGCGTCTTTGATCGCCCTCTGCATGATCTCGAGCAGATAGCGATATTCGCCGCGAATGTAGACGTATCCCGTATGCGCGCCCACCGCGATCGCCGCGATCATCACGCCTTCGATCACCGAATGCGGATCGTGCTCGAAAATCAGCCGGTCTTTGCAGGTTCCGGGCTCGCTCTCATCACCATTGCAAAGAACATATTTCGGCTTGGCCGATTGTTTGGGCACAAACGACCATTTCATCCCGGTGTTGAATCCCGCGCCGCCGCGCCCGCGCAGCCCGGAGTTCTTGACTTCATTGATCACATCCTCCGGCTTCATCGCGAGCGCCTTTTGGACAGCCTTGTAGCCATCGAGCTCGAGATAGCGATCAATGTTCGTCGCTCCCAGGCCAAAACGCCGGGACACGACTTTTACTTCATCGGGATGGGAAACCAAGTCGGCCATTCGGCTATTGGTTCATTGAGTCATCGAGGCGTTGGATCATTTTGCGATTGCCAGTTGAGTCAATGATCAAAGGACTCAATGACTCAATTTCTTGTACTGCTCTAAAATCTCGTCCATCTTCTCCGCCGTCAGGTTCTCGTGAAACGTATAGTTCACCTGCGCCGCGGGCGCCCAGCTGCATGCGCCGATGCACTCGACTTCTTCCAGGTAAAACATGCCGTCAGGAGTCGTCTGCCTGTTGCCGACACCCAACCTCTTCTTGCAGTGGTCCAAAATTTCTTCGCCGCCACGCAGCAGGCAGGAAATATTCGTGCACACCTGAACGTTGTATTTGCCACGCGGTTGGAGCGTCAGCATCGAGTAATAGCTGATCACATTGCGCACTTCGAGTTCGGTCAGATCGAGCCGCTGCGCGAGTTCGGTAATCACCTCATTGGAGAGATATCCGACCTCGTCCTGCGCATACAACAGAGTCGGGACGAGAACCGACCGCTTCGTCGGGTAATGCGTGAGCATCTCCGCAAAGCGAGCCTCGAATTGATCAGAAAATCTCATGCGGTTTTGTTTTTCTTCTGTGCTCCTCCGTGTCCTCTGCGGTTAAAGGTATTGAACCCAACCACAGAGGACACAGAGGTACACAGAGTGGCTACCGATCAATTTCACCCAGCACGATATCAATACTCCCGATGGCCGCGACCACATCCGCGATCAGCCGGCCTTCGCACATCTTCGGCAAGGCCTGCAAATTGGCCAGGCACGCTGCCCGCATGTGCACGCGATACGGTTTGGCCGTGCCATCGCTCACCACGTAATAGCCCATCTCGCCGCGCGGCGACTCGACCGCCTGATAAACCTCGCCCTCCGGCACCGTAAAGCCTTCCGTAATAATCTTAAAGTGATAGATGAGCGCTTCCATCTGCGTCTTCATTTTTTCGCGGTCGGGCAGCACCACTTTGGGTGCATCGGCTTTGATCGGCCCTTCCGGCATGCCGTCGAGCGCCTGCTGCACAATTGCAATCGATTCTCTCAATTCCCTCACCCGGCACATGTAACGGGCAAATACGTCGCCCTCCTGCGCCACGGGCACGTTGAATTTGAAATTTTCGTAGCCCGAGTAGGGCATATCGCGGCGCAAATCGAAATCCACGCCGCTGCCCCGCAGGGTTGGACCGCTTGCGCCCAGGGCAATCGCATCTTCCGCGCTGAGTTGCGCCACGCCCTTGGTCCGCATCCCCCAGATCGGATTGCTGGTCAGCAAATTTTCGTATTCGTCCACGCAAGCGGGAAAGCGCCGGGCAAAATCACGCGCTTTATCGAAAAATCCCAGAGGTGGTTCGAGAGCAACGCCGCCAATGCGGAAATAGGAAGTCATCATGCGCTGCCCGCTGATCGCCTCGAACAGCCGCAGCACGTCCTCGCGCTCGCGGAAGCAGTATAGGAACACCGTCATCGCGCCGAGATCGAGCGCGTGGGTTCCCAGCCAGACCAGGTGGGAATTGATCCTCGTGAACTCGTTCATCAAAACCCGCAGCCACTGCGCTCTCGGCGGAATTTCCAGCCCCAGTAGTTTTTCCACCGCCAGCGCATAGCACAGGTTGTTGGTCATCGGACACAGATAGTCGATGCGGTCCGTCAGCGGCACCACCTGGTGGTAAAACTTGGCTTCGCAGGTCTTCTCAATTCCGGTGTGCAAGAACCCGATATCGGGCATGATGCGTACTACATTTTCCCCGTCAATTTCCAGCAGCAATCGCAGTACGCCGTGGGTCGAAGGATGCTGCGGGCCCATGTTCAGGATCATGGTCCGGTCCTGGCCGGGTTCTATCGCGGGAGTGGAGGAGAGATGGGCCATGGCGGGGTCTAGCGATATCCCTCCACGGGATAATCCCTGCGCAGTGGATGCCCTTCCCAATCTTCCGGCATCAGCAGACGCCGCAAATAGGGATGGCCATTGAAGCGAATGCCGAACAAATCAAAAACTTCGCGCTCGAAGTAGTTTGCCGCCGGCCAGACCGGAGTGACGGAATCGATCGCTAGGTTGCCCGATTCGAGGCGCACTTTCAGTCGTACGCGCTCTTTCTTGGGGATGGAAAGCAGGTGGTAAATGACTTCAAATCGCGGCTCGGAAGGGAACCAGTCGACGCAGGTCACGTCGGAAAGAAAATTGAAGGGGCAATCCGGATTGTCGCGCAAAAGCACGCAAGCCTCGCGAATCGCCGAGCGCTCAATGTAAACGCTCAATTCGTCGCGGTCGAATTTTGCGCCCGCCACGGCTGCCGGGTCCCACGCCAGCAAGCGCGCAATCGCCGGATGCGCCTTGAGTTGCTCCAGATCCGTGATGGCGGCAGCCCAAGGCATCAGACTTCCCCTCTGCTGGCCGAAGGCCCGCCCCAATCCAGCACGCCCTTCTTTACGATGTAGAAGAACCCGACCAGCACAATGCCGATGTACACCAGCATCTCCCAGAAGCCGAACATCTTGAGTTCGCGCAGAATTACCGCCCAGGGATAGAGAAATATGGCTTCCACATCGAACAGGATGAACAGCATCGCCACCATGTAAAACTTCACCGAAAATGGCGCGCGCGTGTCGCCCACCGGAGTCATGCCGCACTCATACGCGGACATTTTGGCGCGCGTAGGACGGCGATAGCCGACCAGCCAGGAAAGCACCACAATTGCGCCCGCCAATGCGCCAGCCAGCAGGAAGTGAATCAATAAAGGCAGGTAGCGGGCGAAGTAATTGTCGGGCATAGGAGAGCTATATATAATTCGCGCACAAGTGCTTAAACATTTTAGATTAGAGTTCGGGTTGGGAAGTGTCAAGCGGTGTAGCGCTTCTCTGTGTGCCTTTGTGCCCTCTGTGGTTAAAAGCCTTTAACCGCCGAGAGCGCGAAGCGCGCAGAGAGCATCAACAACCATGATTTTTGGCTTCAATACCGACATCAAGCACGAAGATACGGTCTATCACGTGCAGAGCGAGGCGCGTGAGAGCGAGCACATCCTGCAGACTCAGGTGTTCGTGCGCGGCCGGTGCATCGGCAAGCGTGCGACTTCCTACGCTGACAAAGTCGTCGGATTCACCGATCAGCAGAAAGAACACGAATTGCGCGATCAGCACCGCCTGGTGCTCGAGGCCATTCGCGAGGGCCGAGTAAACGACGTCCTCGACAAGCGCGATTCGGCGGAGACGCTGGCTGCGATCAAAGAACTCGATGTGCAGTGGCTGAACGCCGACTCTGTCCATTCCGAGCGCAACCTGACTATGCGAATGCGTGTGACTGAAGGCGGCGCTGGCGTTTCAGGAGCCCGCCTGACCGTCCGTTTTGCCCGGCCCGAGGCCGCGCCGTTCTACACGCAGGTCCTGACCGATCCCTCCGGCGACGCGGAGATGAGAATTGAAGTCGAGGATTCCGGCCTTACGGATTCTTCCGTCCTGGTGCAGGCAAGCTACATGGGCCACACCGCCACCCGCAAATTTCAGTTGCGGAAAGTGGAAGTCTGAGCTTTCCCTGTCCGGCTCCCGCTGCGAAAATAGACACGCCATGCAGCTTTTCATCAATGGGGAAGAAAATACATTTGATTCGCCGCTGACTTTGGCTGGGCTGATTGAGCAGCTCGGCATGAAGCCCGATCGCGTAGCCGTGGAACTGAATCGCGACATCGTGCCGCGGGAGAAATGGTCGAATACCAATCTCGCAGAAGGCGACCGTCTGGAAATTGTGCATTTTGTGGGCGGGGGATAGTAGTAGCGCTGGGGCTTGGTCCGGATTGCAGGCGGATTGCTTATCGTCTCGCATCTCTAGGCGGGCCTGGTGAGAGCTGAGCGCCAGCTATCTGCTGCTCGTCGCGACGAGCATCGCAGATTTAGAAGCTTCTGCGAATCGCCTTTGAACTATCCGGGAAACGGGATGCCCCAGCCTGGCCAACGTCATCTGAGGACGCGAAAACGCCAGAATCGTGTACCACACTGTATCCTCGGCCCGATTCCACTCGACCGTGAATCGTTCTTCTCCGCGTTCAGCATGCTCGATTAACGTGCCATACGCAAAACCATGCCGAGCGATAGGGCCGTCTTCGTTGACCACGTACACGATACGGGCGCCATTCAATGAGTAAAAGCCGAAGTGATGCACCAAAATCGCCACGTTGGCGTTTACCTTTATCGGAGTAGTGGGCCAATAGAGGCGCACCCACGGAATATTGAACATTTGCCACGCGCGTATCGCTGCTATGGCACTATGCCACGCGACCTCGCCGCGGCCAAGAAGCACGCGACTCCGATCTACGTTGTATCGGCTCGGTAAATCAGCAGCCGAGGCGCCGACCTCAGAGTACGAGAAAACTGAACGCTCTTGCTGGGCAATGAATTGCAAAACCTCGCGCTTTGAGGGTGCCCGTAAGCGGAACACTGTCTCTCCTCGGAGGGCAATGGGCTACGAAGAATGTTAGGTCAGCGTTTCTGGAGCGGTCAACTGCAGCCTCGTTCTGTGCCCCTCGCCAGGAACTCCCCAAGGTAACCCCTGCCCAACAAATCTTTGGTTGACAAGAAGCAACTCGCGCCTAGAATGTTTCAAACATTTATCACGGAAAGTGTTTAAAACATTTTCCTTCTCAAATGGCGCGCCAATTTACATCGAAAGAAGTGGTCGGGCTGACGGGCCTCACGCCCCGGCAGCTGCAGTGGTGGGATGAGCGGGGAATCGTCGTCCCCACGCGCCAGGGCCATCGGCGCCTGTATTCGCTAGAAGACCTGACCGAGATCGCCATCGTTTGCCAGCTGCGCGGGCGCGGCTTCTCGTTACAGCGGGTGCGCAAGGTGATCCGTTTTCTGCAAAAGGAATTTGCCAAGCGGCTGGCCGATACGGTTCGCGGTGGCTCGGATTATCACCTGCTCACTGACGGCAAAACGCTTTATCTGGAAACGTCGCCGCAGCAGATTGTCGACATCTTGGAAAACGCCCGCCAGCCCTTGCTGGCGATCTGTCTCAGTGACACAGTCCGCCGGGTGCATGCCAGCATTCAAGGCAGGAAGGTCCGCACAAAGAAGAACACGATCAAGAAAGCCAGCGCTTCGGCGCGAGCAGCGCAGCTTTCGTTGCGCAAGAGTCGTCAGGCTTCATAAGCAGGGAAGTCCACAGGAGGCGAGATGGTCGGAGAACTGAGCGTCCTGAGTGAGTGGATTCCAGAGCAGATGTGCCCCGGCACGATTTTTGTTTTGGAGAATGCCGGGAACCTGGGCGACAAAGAAGATCCCTACTGGGCGGTCTTGTCCTGCCCGGATTGCGGAACCTTAGGCCTGATCACACGCAAACAACTGGCAGGCTTGCTGCCGGTAATTTGCGGCTCGGAGCAATGCTCGGCGCAGTTCTTCATCAACGATAGCGAAGTGGTGGTGCGCAAACCTTTCTGATCGCTAGACGATGTCGGCGCGAGCGTCGCGCTCGTGCATGGTCTTTGAAGAAACGAAGAACGCTACGATTTCGCTCAGCGGCTAAAAGCCGTCACCGAAAGTGAGGCTTTTATCGCAGCGCTGAAGCGCTGCGCCACCCCAAACCGAACTTTTTCCGCAGTCTGCGGAAGCCGTGCCCTACCTAAAACCTCTAGCTTGTAACGAGTGCTACCGGCACATGCTCCACAATCTCGATACCAAATCCCTCCAGCGCCGCAACCCGCCGAGGATGATTGGTCAGCAGCCGGATGCGCCGAAGATTCAGATCAGAGAGAATCTGCGCCCCGATGCCGATCTCGCGTTGAGTCTGGCGCTGGCTCTCCGGCGAGGCAGGCATGCGGCGCTCGCGATGAAATCCCAGCGCGATGCGGTCGCCCGCGTGTTCCTCCGAAAATCCTTTGGAATTCTGGTGCAGGTAGATCACGGCTCCGCGGCCGTCGCGAGCGATTGCTTCCATCGCGCCTTCCAGCGTGGCGCGGCAATCGCAGGATTTCGACCCGAAGACGTCCCCGATCAGGCAGTGAGCATGCATTCGCACCAGCACGGGCTCCGCAGCGGGATGCTCGATATCGCCACGAACCAGCGCCAGATGCGACTCTCCGCCATCGATCTCGCTTGCGTAAGCGATCAGACGGAACTCGCCGTAGCGCGTATCCACCAATGCTTCTCCGATGCGATGCACATAGCGTTCATGCTGCATGCGGTAGCGGATCAGCTCGGCGACGGTGAGCATCTTCAAGTCGTGGGTCTGGCAGAACTCGATCAAATCGGGAACGCGCGCCATGGTGCCATCGTCCCGCATGATTTCGCAGATGATGCCGGCGGGAATCAATCCCGCCAGCCGGGAAAGATCCACCGCAGCTTCGGTTTGGCCGGCGCGAACCAGAACTCCTCCCTTGCGCGCCCGCAAAGGAAACACGTGGCCGGGGCGGGCGAGATCGGCAGGGCGGGTGGTGGGATCGATCGCCACCTGAATGGTCCGGGCACGATCGTAGGCGGAGATTCCTGTGGTCACGCCGTGGCGGGCATCGATCGCCTCGCAGAATGCCGTGCCGTAGTTTGAGGTGTTTTCGGCGCTCATAGGTCCCAACCGCAGATGATCGAGCCGCTCTTCCGTCATGGCCAGGCAAACCAGCCCACGGCCATACTTGGCCATGAAGTTGATGGCTTCGGGGGTCACTTTTTCAGCGGCGAGGGTGAGGTCGCCTTCGTTTTCCCGGTCTTCGTCGTCGACGACGACGATCATGCGTCCGGCGCGAATCTCTTCGATCGCCGTGGGAACGTCGCTGAAGGAAGAAATCGTCATTCCACGCGATTGTAGCAAACAGGGTGCAAAGGCCCAGGAAGGTCCAGGGCGTTTCCGGGGATACCTAACCTCGGGACAGGGATAAGCAAACTCGTGCGACGGTCGCACAATGCCGGACGGGGCATTCCAGGAAAGGATCAAGATGCCCAAAAGCAAAGGCCGCCCGCAGGCGGCCTCTTCTCATAAATAAATCACCTATCCGAATGAAATCACCCTGATGAAATTCTTTACAGGGTTGACTCAATTTCAAATCCCCACGCCTCAAGTAAAGGCTCAGGAATGTACTTGGAGTTCTTGTTGCGCCGCGCCCATTCGCGCAGGCGGGTAGAGCGCAAGTACTGATCGGGGGAGAGCTTATACTCGCGCACTACCTGCTCGAACTCAGTAATGGTCGGGGTAATTGGCCCGATTGGCTCGGGCTTTCCCCAGTTCGGATTTCCGCGTCGCTTTGCCATGAAAATTGCACCCTCGCAATCGTAGTTACCAACCCTTAGGAGTGAACTACTAACTTTGATTCGCCGGGCGAGACGATGGATTCACTGCCCGCACAGATTCGCCACGAAACAGGGCCTTACCAGAGACTTATCAAGCACCGGAAGGCAATGATTCTAAGCCATTTGAATCAAATCGTCAACAGAATTCTCAGGCCGCAGCCGCGGCCGATGCAAGCTATATTATTGGTGCGTAACGAGTTAATGATAGAAAGGGGTGCCTTTTCGGGAACCTTCCCGAATTGGGCGGCGCCGGCGCCGGCCTGCGATTCCGTTTCCACGATTTCACGGCTAGATTCCGTAACTTGCAGATAAAAAACTATTTCCCGTGAGGAAACGAGGCGGGTATGGGGCGTTACGCCAGTAACCCTTACCCGCCTACAACCGTTGACCCGCAGAGCCTTGCCTGCCTAAATTGCTTTTGGAGGTCCATCGTGAGGGACATCTACGAAGTGCTGCGGCAAAAGCAGGCCGAGCAGGTTCAATTGGGAAAACAGATTGAGGCCCTGCAGAATGCGGCCGAGAAGCTGCGCAGCGTCGCCCATTTGCTGGACGAAGAGCACACAGACCACGACAGTCTGAGCCAGATCTAGCTTTTTTCGTCCCTGATCGTTGGTTGATTGTTTGGTTCGCGAAGGCGCGCTATGAGTTTGCAATCTCTAGTCTTGTGTTCCGACGAGAAGATTCTGCGCGTGTTGCGGCGCGTGCTGAACGAGCTCGAAATAGGCGCGGACTATTGCAGCGAGGCCGACGAAGCCGTGCGCAAATTGACCCGCGACCGCTTCGAGGCGGTAATTGTGGACTGCGTCGATACCGGCATGGCCGCTGCGGTCCTGGGCAGCGCGCGTTCCGCCCCTTGTAACAAGCGGGCGGTGGCTGTCGCCATCGTCGAGCCAACCGCTTCCTTGCGCACCGCCTTCGATCTTGGGGCCCATTTCGTTCTCTATCAACCGCTTTCCGCGGAACGGGCCAAGAACAGTTTTCGCGCGGCCCGCGCCTTGATGAAACGGGAGCGCCGCCGCAACGCCCGGGTTGCGGTAGAAATTCCAGTCACCTTGCGGATGCCGGAGAGCGGCCAACTGCGCGCTTCCACCTCCGACTTGGGCGAAGGCGGCATGGCGGTCAAGCTGCCCCATCGCCCGCAGAACCTTACCAGCATCTCCCTCTACTTCCAACTGCCGGGAACACACCATTCGGTCGAATGCTTTGGGGAAATGGCCTGGGAGGGTACAGGCCGCCATGTCGGCATTCGCTTTGTGGATCTGTCGCCGGACACGCGCGAACAACTCAAAGGCTGGCTGGAAAAACACTCGCCGGACTTTGAGAAAGATGATCCTCCGGTGCTCTGCAAACTGGTCAACCTAAGCCCGGCGGCATGCTATTTGGAATTGACCGCACCGTTTCCAGTCCCCACCCGCGTAATCCTTTCGATCCGAGTCGGTGGACTTCAGATTCAGGCAGAGGGCGTGGTTCGGATCATGCATCCCGAGGCAGGGATGGGAGTGGAGTTTTCGCGCAGCACGGCAAAAGAACAAGAGCATGTGGAGAAATTCATCGCCGCGCTCCGGGAAAATCCCGAGGCTCCGCAGAACCTGCTGGTTGAACCGGAAGGCTTAGAGGTGGCAGAAAACGCCACCCAGCGGCCGGCTGAAACCAAAGACCCTCTACTCCATCTTTTCCGCAGCAAGGCGGAGCTTGCGCCGGAGGCGTTCCAGGCTGAGCTGCGCAAGCATCGCGCCAAGTCGCGCTCGGCGGCTTCGCACTAATTCCCTGCAAGCCGCTGATCAAACTCTAGATCTGGTAATCGATGTCTTCCATGATCCGCTGAAGGGACGCGGAAAGGGGCTCGCTCACCGCGCTCGTGCCTTCCAGCCGCTGCAAACGACTGCGCAGGTTGTTCACTTCGTTGGCCACGGCGGCGAGCGCTTCCGAGAGCGGGTCGTTGATCTGCTTGGGATCGGTGATCACCACGCGTTTGCCTTCGCGGAAAATAATGTGCCCGGGAACGCCGACGACGGTGGAATTTTCCGGGACATTGCGTAGAACCACCGAGCCGGCGCCGATGCGGCAGTTGCGGCCCACAGTGATATTGCCCAGGACCTTGGCCCCGCCGCCGATTACCACCCCATCTTCGATCGTAGGATGGCGTTTGCCGTGTTCCTTGCCCGTACCGCCCAGAGTGACGCCCTGATACAGCGTCACATCGTCGCCGACGATGGCAGTTTCGCCGATGACCACTCCCATACCGTGGTCGATGAACAATCTGCGGCCGATTCTGGCGCCGGGATGAATCTCGATGCCGGTGAGAAAGCGTGCCACCTGCGAAAGCCAGCGCGCCAAAAGAAAGAAGCGATGGTTCCAAAGCCAATGATTGCCGCGGTAGAACCACATCACATGCAGCCCGGAATAGCAGAGAAAAACTTCCAGCCGCGATTTGGCCGCCGGATCGCGCTCGAAAACGGTGGCTATGTCTTCGCGAATTAAGGCGACGAGATGAGGCATAGCTCAGGCTGCCAGCGCCGAAGTCGGAATCTGCAGCGCTTGGTTGCGCAGCGCGTCAAACAGAATACTCGTCAAATAGCGTTCACCAAAATCGGGCAGGACAACAACAATCAGCTTGCCGGCGTTTTCGTTGCGGCGTGCTACTTGCACGGCTGCCGCCACGGCCGCTCCTGACGAAATGCCCACCAAAAGGCCTTCTTCTTTGGCGAGGCGGCGGGCCATCTCAATGGATTCGTCGTTTGTGACGGTAACGATTTCGTCGATCAGGTCGGTGCGCAGAATGCTGGGCACAAAGCCGGCCCCGATGCCTTGAATTTTGTGCGGCGCAGGTTTTCCCCCAGAAAGGACCGCGCTGTCTGCCGGCTCAACCGCGATCGCCTTGAACGAAGGCTTGCGCGGCTTGATGTATTGGGAGATGCCGGTAAGGGTTCCGCCAGTACCGACGCCGGAGATCAAGATGTCAGCTTGGCCGTCTGTGTCTCTCCAAATCTCCGGGCCGGTGGTTTCGAAATGGATCTTTGGATTGGCCGGATTATCGAACTGCTGCAGCATGTAGCCATCGGGCGTGTTGCCCAGAATTTCCTCCGCCTTGGCGACGGCGCCTTTCATGCCTTTGGGACCGGGGGTGAGAACGATTTCGGCGCCAAACGCGAGGAGCAGAACGCGGCGCTCCAGGCTCATAGTTTCCGGCATAGTCAGGATGAGTTTGTAACCTTTCACTGCGGCGACAAACGCCAGGCCGATTCCCGTGTTTCCGCTTGTGGGTTCGATCAGAATAGTTTTTCCGGGCTGAATTTTGCCGGCGCGCTCGGCTTCGTTGATCATGCTCACGCCGATGCGATCTTTGACGCTGTCGCATGGGTTGCGGCTCTCGAGCTTGGCAACCACTTCCGCCACACAACCCGCCGTGACCTTGTTCAGACGCACCAGGGGCGTGTTGCCGATCAGGTCGGTTACATTGTTCGCGATCTTCATGATGTCGTTCCTCTCCCGGATGGTGTAACAGAATCGACCGATTACATGCCAACTATAGTAATGCAACTAACTTACTGGCCTACGCCAATCCGCTTCAACCAGGCAGACCTTGGGAGTGGGGGCGGCGCCACGAGCCGTTCGCGCCCGGGACCCAGTGAAACATGAAACGGGTGTACAATCACCGGCGATTTCCGGGGGAGTGTATGTATAAACGTCGCAATACCCCACCCTTGTTCTTCTTACCGTTCTTGCTATGCGCAATTCTCCTTTTGACTGCCTGGCAGTCGCCTGCGCCAACCGGGCCTGAGCTTCCGGCGCCAACCATCCGCGTCAGCACCCACATGGTGTTGTTAGACGTCGTCGTGACCGACAAACAGGGCAAAGCGGTCAATGGACTGAAGCCAGAAGATTTTACGGTCGAGGAAAATGGAAAGACGCAGAAGATTGCCGCGTTTGTAAGTCCGAGCGAGAACAAGTTCCCCGAGCCGGCGGCTCTGCCCCCGGGCATTTATTCCAACAAGCTCCAGTATCGTTCCCCCGGAGCAGCGATCACGGTCATGCTGCTCGACGCACTGAACACAGCGTACTCCGACCAGGCCTATGCCCGGGGCCAAATGCTGAAATTCCTTCAAGAGCAATACCGGCCCGGACAGCGCATGGCAGTTTTCGCCCTCACCGGGCCTCTATGGGTGCTGCAGGATTTCACCAGCGACCCGCAAGTCCTGTACACGGCCCTGCAACGGTACAAGCCGGAACTGCAGAAGTTCGGCACCGCTCCGACTAGTGGAAGTGGTCCTGCCGCGGTCACCATGACGGCCGCAGCCAACGCTAGCGTGGCAGGGCCGGACGCAAATGTGGATTCGGGCTTGGGTGGTAATGGTGGCGGCGGTTCTGGCGAGCTTATCGCGCAGGCGCAATCGGCCATCGCCCACTTCAACGCTATCGAGATCGCCTATGGAAATGACCAGCGGGCGGTATTGACTCTGGCGGCGCTCAACAGCCTGGCCCGCATATTGGGCGGCATGCCGGGGCGGAAGAATGTGATTTGGGTGACGGGCAACATTCCATTTTCACTGATCATGGAAAACCAGACCGTGACCAATGCCGAGCTGGCTGAAGACCTGCCCAGCTTGAACACCAGACGGGTGGAGCAACACGCAGCGGGAAATTACGCCGCCACCTTTCGCGAGGCGCATCTCGATGAGATCCGCGACACCGAATGCCGCCTCTCCAGCGCCCAGATCGCGCTCTACCCTGTCGACGCCCGCGGGCTTTCCGTTTCCACTTCCATTGACTCGCAGGAAATCATGCGGGATGTGGCCCGCGAAACCGGCGGCCGCGCTTACGTCAACCAGAACGAAATACGCTTCGGTGTGCAGCGCGCCTTCGACGATCTGAATGCGACCTACACGCTGGGCTATTATCCGGAGAACAAGAAGTATGACGGCAAGTACCGGACCGTCAAAGTGAAAGTCAAGCAAAGCGGGGTCGATGTTCAAGCCCGGGAAGGCTACTACGCGGTTGAGCCGACGCGGGAGAAGCACTACAACCCCGACCAGGTGGTGGCCGCGGCGTTGCAGGACACCATCCCCGATACGCAGGTAACATTTAGCGCCCGTGTGTTGGGACCCTCGGAGAACAAGTCGGCGCCCGGTAAGATCGGAGTGGACTATCTGGTCGATGCGACGACGCTTTCGACAGAGGATGCCAATGGGGGCAAGCGATTCAACATCGATTTCTATGCGACCGTGTTCGCTAACGGAAAAATGATGGCCGAACACAGCATGAAGATCGATAAAACCTTCGATGCGGCAACGTACCAGCAAATCGTGCAGCATGGGCTGCTCACGCACGTGGATGTGGATGCGCCTGCCGGGGGAAAGCGGCTGCATTTGGCGGTGCGTGACAACCAATCAGGACTGGTGGGAACCCTCAGCGCATCCATGCCTTGAATAGAGTTCAATTTTCCCGCAGGTCCGCAACTCCCCGTTTTGTTACCGCGTGCTTCTTACCAGACGCCGTGTAAGGGCACAGTTCATTGCCAAAATCGAAAGGATTGGAAGGCGAACCATTCGCGGCAAGCGGAAAGCCTGGCGGAGCCGCGAAGAATTCCGAAAAACCGGCAGCAGCGAATGCCCATACGCTCTGCCATACTCGCACACGGTTTGATCGAGGGAAGCAGCTCCGGAGAAATATGGACCAAGCATTCGTGCGGCTAACGCCCCACTGCGCAGCGCCAGTGAAATCCCGTCTCCCACGAAGGGATCGATGAATCCGGCCGCGTCGCCGGCATTCAGAACATTTCCCTTCGCCGGAAGCGGTGGGCGGAAGATCAGCGGCGAAGTAGAGACTGGTTCCGTAACCGGCTGCCAAAAGCGGGCCCGCTCCGCCAACGCGGGATGAACCGCGAAGACTTCCTGAAGAGTCGTGGCCGCATCCGCCCGCACCATGGCGCACACGTTAATCGTAGTTTGCGTGCCTTGAAACGCCACAGGCTGCACTCCGCAGTATCCGCGGTCAAAGAAATACAGGTCCACTGAGGCTTGCGTCTGCGGCTCGGCAAAATGTCCCTTCAAACCCAGCCATTTTTCGCGGGGGACCGAGTCGTGTGAGCGAGAATTCAAATTCGACCAGCGGCCGGAAGCGTTGACCACGGCCCGGCCCTCGAACTCTGCCGTCGAAGTCATAACCCGAAACGGGCCCTTGCCCGCGATGCTGAGAACTGCGACTTCGGGCCGCGCGTCTACGCCGTTCTCCTTGGCAGAATTCCAGAGGGCTTGGTCCAAGCCAAAGCGGGCGATGCTGGCCGCCGGCGGATCGACCGGCGCCCGAAGCATGTGCCCATCGAGGAAAATGCGAGCTTGCGAAATCAAAGGGGCGGCTTGCAGAAGAGGTTCGAATCGCGGGGCAAGCAGGGATCGCAATAGCTCGAGCGACTCGGCCGAGACAAATTCTCCGCACACTTTGTGCCGGGGAAATTTGCCCCGTTCGGCCAGAAGAACGCTCGCTCCGGACCGGGCGGCGGTGATCGCCGCCGAGGTTCCCGCCGGCCCTCCGCCGATTACGATGAGATCGTGCATATCACTTCCAGATCATTATGGCCATGCGATACAGATAACGCCGGCGTATTTCGATGCCTGCGGCTCGCGTCGTTGCGAGTAATGATTTTATTTCCCTAGGTGTAAATGCCTGGCGGACGGAAGCTGGCGCGTCGTGACGAGTTATGCGACTGAAGAGCGGCAGGCCGGCGTACACCAGTGCCAGATGCAGGCGGCTGCGGACAAGGTCGTTGATCAATACGGCGCGGCGCGCGACGCGCAGGGCTTCGTCCATGAAAGCCGCCAGTTCCGCTGGCGAGAGGTGATGGACAAAAAGATTGCTGCTCACCACGTCGAAACTGGAATCCGGGAACGGGAGAGCCAGCGCATCCCCGGCCACGGCGCGAGTTCCGTGGTCCAAATGAGAGGCGGCGCGATCGAGTACAGTCACGTCGAGCCTTACGCCTTCATGCGCCAAAATGCGACGACAGGCTTCGGGCACTGCGCCGGCTCCGGCGGCGACCTCTAACAACGAAAGCGACACCGCTCCCGTACGGCGAGCGACCTCTCGCAGCATACCGAGACTCGTGCCCACGCCTCCGAACCAGCGGTTGATCCGGCATAAATCTCGAAGCGACGCGGCAATCTCGGGGGCGTTGCCAGCATCCACGTCGAGCCATTCCGGAATCATCACCCGCTGCATAGGAAGATTTAAACACGGGAAGCGGTATTTCGCGGATCGGCCTTGCCGATTTTCCATTACACGCTGGCGGAAATGAGGGAAGGCTTAAACTTCCGCCAGTTCTTCTTCCAGCAACTGTTTGTTGTAGAGACCGGTGTAGTAGCCGTCGAGCGCGAGCAACTCGTCGTGGGTACCCAGCTCGACGATCCGTCCGTCATGCAAGACAGCGATTCGGTCGGCATTGCGCACCGTGGAGACGCGATGCGAAATGAAGATCGTAGTTCTTCCACGCATGATTTCGCGCAGGTGATTCAGGATTTTGTCTTCGGTGTGTGTGTCAACACTCGAAAGCGCGTCATCGAGAATCAAGATGCGGGGATTGCGGATGATGGCGCGCGCGATTGCTGTGCGTTGCTTCTGTCCTCCCGAGAGCGTAATTCCGCGCTCCCCGACCATGGTCTGGTATCGCTCGGGAAATTCTTCAATCTCGGCGGCAATGCTGGCGGCTTGCGCCGCTGCCCGGACCTCCTGGTCCGTGGCATCTTCCTTGCCGAAAGCAATGTTCTCGCGCACGGTCTCGCTGAAGAGGAACGTCTCTTGCGGGACAAAACCAATCTGGCGGCGGAGAAACTCCAGCGAGTATTCGCGCAACGGGCGGCCATCGACCAGCACCGTTCCCGGTGCCGTATCGTAGATTCGGGGAATCAGGTTCACGAGCGTGGTTTTGCCCGAACCGGTGGGGCCAACAATGGCGACACTGCTTCCTGCGGGAACACGCAGATTAATATCGTGCAGAACAGTCGTGCCGTTAAAGGCGAAATTCACGCCGCGAAATTCAATTTCGCCCGCGATTGATGTGGGTCCAAGGGCCGACGTGGGCGCGAGCGTCTTGCTCGTGCTCCGAATTCTAACCTCCGGGCCATCCTGAATTTCGGGCTTTTCGATGAGGATTTGACTGATCCGTGCCATGGATGCCGTGCCGCGCTGGAAGATATTGATCACCCATCCCAGAGCGATGATCGGCCAGGTAAGCTGCACCATGTACGTGTTGAAGGCAACGAAATCACCAACGGAAATCCGGCCCATAAGGACTTCTCGTCCGCCCAGCCATAACACCAGCACGATGGCAAATCCGAGCATGGTTTCCAGCGTGGGCCAGAGCATGCCCATCAACCGGACCAGCTTCAGGCTGCGGCCAATATACTCGCGGTTCGAGGCCTCGAAGTTTGCGATTTCCGGTTCTTCCTGCACATAAGCGCGAATCACGCGCACACCCGAGAAATTCTCCTGGGCCCGGGCGGAAATTTCGGAAAACATGGCCTGAATGCGTTCGAACCGCTCGTGAATGCGCTTGCCAAAATACTGAATGACGATGCTTACCACGGGCAGAGGAAGGAACGCATAGAGCGTGAGCTTGGGACTGATGGCGAGCATAAAGGCCAAGGCGCCCGCTGTGAAAACTATCGTGTTGGCGGAATACATGACGGCCGGCCCCAGCAGCATGCGCACCGCGTTCAGATCGTTTGTGGCGCGCGCCATAATGTCGCCTGTGCGGGTGCGTTGATAGAACGAATAAGAGAGACTTTCCAGGTGCTTGAAAAGATCGTTGCGCAGATCGAATTCGATTTCACGCGAGATTCCGATGATTACCCATCGGGTCAGGAACTGAAAAATCCCTTTGGTTGCGGCAATAGCCAGAAGCAGAAGAGCATAAGTTTCCAGCTTCTGCCGGGTCACGCCCTGGTTCAAACCATCAATGGCGCGGCGGATAACTTGCGGAAAGAGGATCCAGATTCCGTTATTGCAGAAAACGCAGACCGTGCCCAGCAGGTAGCCCCGCCAGTACTTTTTCAGGTAGGGAAAGAGAGGACGCAGGCTCTTGGGCAGCATGTGCTTGCAATAGATGCAATTCTACCAGCCCAAGCTTCAGTTTAGCCGTATCTGTGCCGTTAAGGTCAGGGCGTACTGCGAAAGGCGGCGACACAAGCCACCAGAAGCAATATTACCCAGCTCAGCAGGAAGAACCAGCTCGCGTCGATCAGATACGAATAAATCTCTTCCATGGCCTGCCTCAGCAATCTGCCCCATGCATGATTCCGATCGAGACTAATTCCGACCCAAGGATTCGGACCCACAAGAAATGCCTGCGAATGCTGCAACGTTGCCAACAGCGGCCGCTAGTTCTGCTGCTGGTTCGGGGCGGGCGCCTGTTGCGTGTGTTGCTGGAAGCGCTGTTGCCGCGCCAGCATCATCTGGGTCAGCTTGGTTTTCTGGTCCGCGGTCAAAACCTGGTACAACTCCGACTGCACCCGGGCCCGTTGGACGGTCAATTCTGTCATGGTCTGCTGCTGCTGGGTCGCAAGCTCGCGGACCTTGCCTTCATCAAAATTGTCGCTCATCGAGAGCTGACGAATCTGGCTTTGCGTCGTCGCCATTTGCTTGAACAGCGGCGAGAGCGTGGGTTTTTCCTTGCTCATGATGCTTTTCATCTGAGTGTGCTGATCATCGCTCAGGTTGAGGCCGCGAGTGGGAAATCCCATCGGCCCGCCGAACCTGTGCCCGTGGAAATGCATGGGCTTAACCGCGGGCGCATCTGCCTGCGTTTGCGCGAATGCGGCACCGGCCATCATCGCGGCGGCGAGAACGGCGACTGAGATTGTGAAGTGACGTGCTTTCATTGGACTCCTCCGGAGAAACCTGAACTGGGACATCTTGCGCTTGCGTAATTAGAAACCCTTCTCAACGCGCCGGGGAGTAAAAAGTCAGTCAACCCGAGTAAAGTTTTGTAAAGCAAGGAGACCGCAGGTTTGACAATTCTTTACCCCGCCTCGTTCTGCGCAGGGTTAGAAGTAGAATGGTTGGAACTACAATAGATGCTGTGGATCGAATTTTAGTCATCGATGACGACGTAGAGCTTTGCGGTCTGGTCGGGGAATATCTGGAGCCGGAAGGCTTCAGCGTGGAACCGATCGCGGACGGCACGCGCGGCCTGGAACGCGCCCTGAGCGGGGAACACCTCTTGGTGGTGCTCGATGTAATGCTACCCCGCTTGAATGGTTTCGAGGTGTTGCGCCGCCTGCGCGCCAAATCCAAAGTTCCCGTGCTTTTGCTTACAGCCCGTGGCGAAGATGTCGATCGCATTGTGGGCCTGGAACTCGGGGCTGACGATTATCTTCCCAAGCCTTTTAATCCCCGCGAGCTGGTGGCGCGAATCCGTGCCGTCCTGCGCCGTACCCATAGCCCGGACAAGGCCGGGGCGTCGGCGGCGCCGGAAGTGTTAAGGGTAGGAGACGTCGAACTCGACTCCGGCACGCGCACGGTTCTACTCAAAGGAAAGCCGGTGGAGTTGACTTCCGTAGAATTCGGTTTGCTCCAGGCCTTGTTGCGGGAGGCAGGTCAGGTGGTGCCTCGGGAACGGTTGACGGACGTGGTGCTGAGCCGTAAATTTTCGCCATTCGATCGCAGTATTGATATGCATGTGAGTAAGATTCGGAAGAAGCTGGGCGATTCCGACGACGGCAGCGATCACATAAAGACCGTTCGCGGGGTGGGCTATATTTTTGCGCGCCCGCAGGAGAAAAGCGCTAGCGAAGTCTGATGAAAAGCCTGTTCTTCAAAATATTCGTCTTCTATTGGCTGGCCCAGGCGCTGTTCCTCATTCTCGCCATTCTTGTCACCCTGGCGGTCCAGCAGCGAGGCGAGTTTGCCGCCTGGCAGGGCCAGCAGTCCAAAGTGTTCGCAACCGCGGTGCAAACCTACGAGCAGGGCGGCGAAGAGGCGGTGCGCCGCTATCTCGATGACGTACGCGAACAACTGCACGTGCGGGTGTTTTTGTTTGAAGAGCACGGCACAGAAGTGACCGGGCGTCCGCTGCCACGCTGGGCTGAAGCTATGAAGCGGGGACAGGTTCCGGGCCCGCGTGATATCTGGCAAAGGCTTACGCCCAGCCCTTTTCGCCATCAGATCTTGACTTCCGCAAACGGCCACCGCTATCTGGCGTTTGCCGTGCTGCCGCCCGGTCCTTTTGGTCCGGAAGGCGTGCCCAGCTTGTTTCTCCTCATCGGGCTTTTCTCATCGGGTTTGGTTTGCTATCTGCTTGCCCATTACTTGACCTCGCCGGTAGCGCGTCTGCGCGCCGCCACGCAGCGTCTTGCTGAAGGAGATCTAAGCGCCCGGGTGGGCGGCGAAAACTCGAGGCGCAATGATGAAATTGCCCAACTGGTGCGCGATTTCGATGGTATGGCGGGCCGACTGGAACAATCAGTCAAGGCGCAGGCGCGTCTTTTGAACGATGTTTCGCACGAGTTACGTTCGCCTTTGGCCCGTTTGAATGTCGCGCTTGCTCTGGCTCGCCAGCGTTCCGGGCCGCAAGCACAAACCGCGCTCGACCGCATCGATCTTGAGGCCAATCGTTTGAACGAACTAATTGGCAGCCTGCTGGCCATCGCGCGCCTGGAAAATGGCGAAAACTCCA
>Ga0335076_10001390_pt1 | contig 23406 bp, 15 predicted proteins | sample Lox_Sample_25_FD_206717 | JGI IMG/M metagenome (GOLD analysis project Ga0335076, IMG submission 206717) | Soil microbial communities from Loxahatchee National Wildlife Refuge, Florida, United States - Lox_Sample_2.5 | ecosystem: Environmental > Terrestrial > Soil > Wetlands | place: USA... | reverse complement strand
GAGGCCACCCGTAGACTCTCAGCATGACTCCGAAAGAGGTGAAGTCTGTGGCGCGCACTCAGTCTTTGCCGCTGCACGCAAGATCCTTCGCTCCGGCTGAAAAGCGACTCCGCTCAGGATGACGCCAGTGAGAGTCACGACTTCGGTTCTGCAGCCGAGAGCGCCATCAGCCGATCGACTGCCTCACCTGACGGCTTATAAACATCCGCCCATGACTCCGCTAAGTCATCCCAGTGCGGATTCATCGATTCAATGAGGCGAATCTTCTTACTCCGAAGCCACCCTTTGATTTCCTTCTCCCGCCGAATCGCCGCGTCTGGATACACGAAGCTCTCGTAGTAAACCAAACGAGTCAAGTTATAGCGGCTGGTAAATCCGGGGACCAGTTTGTTTTTGTGCTCGAACGTTCTTCGTTGTAAGTCACCCGTTATCCCAGTGTACAAAACATGCGATCGGGAGCGATTCGTCATGATGTAAACATAAAAGCGCTTTTGCTTGCGCATGCCAACGCTTGTACCAGATGCGTCCTGTGCATGTCAGTGACGAATGAACATAGTCAGCCGCAACGCCCGCCTTCGTAGCCCCACTCCAGCCGGCGTCATCCTGAGCGCAGGCGCCTTTCAGCCGGAGCGAAGGATCTCGCGTGCAGCGCATCCATTGCCGAGGCCGCCCACTCCAGCCGGCGTCATCCTGAGCGCAGGCGCTCTTCAGCCGGAGCGAAGAGCCTGCCCTGAGCCGAAAGGCGAAGGGATCTCGCGTGCAGCGCGTCCATTGCCGAGGCTGCCCATTCCAGCCGGCGTCATCCTGAGCGCAGGCGCTTTTCAGCCGGAGCGAAGAGCCTGCCCTGAGCTGACAGGCGAAGGGATCTCGCGCGCAGTGTATCCGTGGCCAATCACACCGTCTCGTTCAGCCGGCGTCATCCTGAGCGCAGGCGCTTTTCAGCCAGAGCGAAGAGCCTGCCCTGAGCTGACAGGCGAAGGGATCTCGCGCGCAGTGTATCCGTGGCCAATCACACCGTCTCGTTCAGCCGGCGTCATCCTGAGCGCAGGCGCTTTTCAGCCAGAGCGAAGAGCCTGCCCTGAGCTGACAGGCGAAGGGATCTCGCGCGCAGTGTTGACACTGCTCGGCGATCCTGCCCGTGATCCGAGAATTGCGAAACGCACTCGGGCGACCCTGGCGCGGCAGCGCGAACCGCGACAACACGAGCCACGAATGAAATGCAAAGTGATGCGTACCCTATATACGATGCAGGCCGGCAGGCATGACAACCCCTGATGGTATCGGCAGCATCGTACCCGCCCTTGCAAACAACGCAAGAACGCGGCATCCACAATTTCGAAAGAGGGCGGAAGCGCGGCATCAAATCAAAATAAATGGCCACCCGTTGCGAGCACCCTTTTTGTTGAAGCGATAGGCAAACCTGGCATCACCAACTGGCTCTCTCAGGGAAAGACGTACCAATGACGTTTTCAATCACAAATCGTCGGCGGGTCCAGTGGGTGTTGGCCCTAGTTCTAATCGCCCTAAGTGGTTCCCCTTTCGAAGAGGAGGCCTATGCCCAAACAGAAAACGTGTTGTATACGTTCAATGGCCTATCCGACGGCGGAACCCCGTATGCTGGGCTTGTGTCCGACGCAACCGGAAATCTGTATGGCGCCGCGAGCGAGTATGGCAGTGGGCCATGCGCGTACCCATTTTGGGGCTGCGGCATCATCTTCGAGCTGACACCAGCAGAGGACCGCACTGCGGCCGAGTGGTCGTTTAGGGTGCTGTATACGTTCCGCGGCGGTCCTGATGGCGCACAGCCTTCAAGCGCGCTCGTTTTCGACTCTGCCGGCAATTTATACGGAACGACGCTTAGTGGCGGAACCGGATGCGGGGGGCTTGGCTGTGGCACAATCTTCGAGCTCGAACGGTCTGGAGCAACCGGGTGGACCGAGAAAATACTGCATCGCTTTACCGGCGGGACCGACGGCGAAGACCCTGTCGCTTCGCTAACTTTGGATTCTCGGGGAAATATCTACGGGACCGCCGCCTTTGGCGGTGACGACACATGTTTCTACGACAACGCTGGGCCGGGTTGCGGCGTTGTTTTTCGATTGAGCCCCGTCGGGGCCAGCACAAGCGATGCATGGACGGAAACGGTTTTGCACACCTTCCACGCAACCGATGGCGCCAATCCGTATGTTGGGGTTACTTTGGCCCCTCCTGAATTGTGCACACCCTCGCAACATGCGCTCCCGAGCAGCAGCGGAAAAGTCTGCATCTTCGGAACGGCTACCAATGGAGTCTATGGCGGCATAGAACCCGGAGGCGTGATATTCCAGATCTCTCAAGGCCTGCGGACCTGGAATTACAAGATGCTCTATGAGTTCCCCGGGAACTGCGGGGGACCCGGCGGTCCACTCATCCTGGACAAATCCGGAATTCTCTATGGCATGACCCATCTAGGCGGGCAGTATTGCAGCGGATCGGTCTTCACCCTCTCGATGAACTCTGCCGGGGTCTGGACCGAGACGGACATATACAGCTTTTCAGGTCCCGGCGGATGGTTTCCTGAGTATCAGGGCGTTGTGATGGACGAACATGAGAACCTATACGGCACAACATCTGCCGGGGGCACCGGGTCAAACTGCCAAGCCGGATGTGGGACCGTATTTCGCCTCTCGAAAGCGACCGGTGGTGGCTGGTATGAAAGCGGCCTGTATAGCTTGCAGGGGGGAACGCAAGGCGACGGCCCCCTCTCGGGAAGCTTAGTCGTGCGCGACGGCCAGATTTACGGCATGACGCCTACTGGCGGGGACATGACCTGCTCCGGCTTCGGCCTCTCAGACGGCTGTGGCGTCATTTACAGCATCGGCCCTTAATTGCCTTTACGGTCCCGCATGAAATCCCCACTCAAAAACCGCCAAACTCCCGTATTGGTGCTCGTTGCAGTCTGTTTAGCTATTCCGATTCTCGCGAACAATGGGGCTGCACAGACCGAAACCGTGCTGTACACCTTCACTGGCTCCACCGATGGTGGCATTCCTTATGCAGGGCTCACATCGGACAAAGAAGGCAATTTCTACGGCACCACAATGCAGTACGGAAGCGGCCCTTGCACGTACCCTTTTGTCGGCTGCGGGACGGTTTTCGAACTATCGCCGGAACACACCGGCGGAGACGTTCGGTGGACGTTGAAAGTGCTCTACGCATTCCGAGGAGGCTTCGACGGAGCCAACCCGGTGAGTGAGCTCACTCTTGACCGGGCCGGCAACCTCTACGGAACGACCGGGAGCGGAGGCACTGGTTGTGTTCCGTTCGGCTGCGGAACTGTTTTCGAACTGAGCCGGTCAAAGAGCGGATGGGCGGAAAAGGTCTTGTACCGTTTCACGGGCCGGTCCGACGGCGCGAATCCGGGAAGCTCGTTGGCGCTGGACTCACACGGCAACATATACGGAACCACCACCTATGGAGGAGACAGTAACTGCCACGTCGATGGGCCCAGCTGTGGCGTGGTTTTCCGATTGAGCCCCGTTTACGACGGCACAAACAGCACATGGTCTGAAACTGTCTTACACACTTTCGAAGGAACCGACGGTGCGAACCCATTCGCCGGAGTTACTCTAGGTCCCTCGGAATTCTGCGGCGCTGAGGCGGGGCAACTTTGTATTTTTGGGACAACTATGTACGGCGGTAACCTAGCCATCGAGCCGGGAGGAGTGGCATTCGAGCTTGTTCCTAACCGAGGATCGTGGGATTACAACATCCTCTATGAATTTCCCGGCGGGTGTGGCGGGCCTGGCGGACCGCTGGTCTTGGATAAGTCGGGGATCCTTTATGGGGAGACGCATCTCGGCGGCCAAGGATGCAGCGGAGACGTCTTCAGCCTTCGGCCCAACCCAGCAGCTATCGGACAGTGGACCTGGACTGACCTGTATAGCTTCGAGGGTCCAGGGGGCGCGTTCCCCTACTATCAGGGAGTGGTAGTGGACCAGCGCGGCAATCTCTACGGGACGACCTCACGAGGCGGGGAAAGCCCAAACTGCGAAGCCGGATGTGGCACCGTATTTCGGCTCTCGAAAGCGATTGGCGGTGGATGGTATGAAAGCGGCATCTACAGTTTGCAGGGGGGCCCCGACGGTTGGGGGCCACTTGCTGGAAACGTTGTTGTGAATAACACCGGGGTTTATGGCATGACCCCATCCGGCGGCGATCCCGGCTGCATAGGCATCGACAACCAGCCCGGCTGCGGCGTAATTTACAGCATCGGCCCTTAATTGCCTTTCACGGTTCCCAATGAAATGTGCATACATAAACCGGCAAGCCGCGCGTGGCGGGTTGCTGTTCGTTGCAATTGTCTTTCTTCTCCCCGCACTCGTTAGGCAGGCCGAGGCACAGGCGGAGACTGTGCTATACAGCTTTAACGGGGCCAGCGATGGGGGACTTCCGGCTGCGGGGCTCGTATCGGATAAGGACGGCAACTTGTATGGAACCACATGGCAATTCGGCGACGGCTCCTGTGTGTTCCCCGATGTGGGTTGCGGTACCGTCTTCGAGTTGATGCGCGAACGGGACGGCGGAAATATTCAATGGACATTCAAACTGCTGCACACATTCATCGGAGGTTCGGACGGGGCTGACCCGGCCGACAGCCTCGTTCTGGACCAGGCCGGTAATCTTTATGGCACGACCGCCTGGGGCGGAACTGGATGCGCGGGATCCGGCTGCGGGACCGTTTTCGAACTGGAGCGCTCCGGAGACCAGTGGATCGAGAAAGTGTTGTACCGTTTCACCGGCGGGTCTGATGGTCAGGAACCCTTAGGCTCCGTAACGCTGGATTCGCAAGGCAACCTTTATGGCACTGCTTCCTATGGCGGCGACAACAGTTGCATCAACGGCTTCGGAACTGGATGCGGGGTTGTGTTTCGATTGAGCCCCACAGGGGCCGGCACCGAAGACACGTGGGCACTGACGGTGCTACATACATTCCACGGAGCTGATGGCGCAAATCCCTATGTGGGTGTGACCCTGGCTCCTCCTAAACTATGCGGAAGTCCAGAACACGCAATCGCCGGAGGTAACGGAAAGATATGTATTTTCGGGACGGCCACCAACGGCGCTTACACCTTCGTAGAGCCGGGAGGTGTGGTGTTTCAAATTTCACTGGGCGGGCGAACTCTGAACTACAGCGTGCTTTATAAATTTCCCGGCGGATGTGGCGGCCCCGGCGGCCCACTCGCCCTGGATAAATTCGGAACTCTCTACGGCATGGCCCATCTGGGCGGGCAGTATTGCAGCGGATCGGTCTTTACGCTCTCAAGAGATTCTGCCGCCGGGCTCTGGACCGAAACGGACATATATAGCTTTTCAGGTCCAGACGGATGGTTTCCCGAAAATCAGGGCTTAGTGATGGACCAACATGAGAACCTCTACGGCACGACGTCCGCCGGTGGCACAAGTTCAAACTGTCAAGCCGGATGTGGCGCCGTGTTTCGGCTCTCGAAAGCAACAGGCGGTGGGTGGTATGAAAGCGGCCTCTACAGTTTGCAGGGTGGTGCTGACGGTTGGGGACCGCTTGCAGGAACTGTTGTCGTGAACAGGACCGGCGTCTATGGAATGACCCCATCCGGCGGCGATCCCGGCTGCATAGGCGCCGACAACCAGCCCGGCTGCGGCGTCATTTACCGCATCAGCCCTTAATTGCTTTTCACGGCCCCGAATGAAAGCTGCATTCATAAACCGTCAAACTGCAGGTCGCGTATTGGTGTCCGTTGCGATCTGTTTGGCTATTCTTATTCTCCGGGACAACGGGCATGCTCAGGCTGAGGCCGTTCTATACACCTTCACTGGCTCCAGCGATGGAGGAATTCCCTATGCAGGGCTCGCGGGGTGGCCCATCCTTTCGCGCCGTTTGGGTGGGGATTCCGGCGGCATGCATCTACTTCCGGCATTGTCTTAATCCAAACTCCATGTGCCATAAGAACATCTGGCAATAGCCCGGCGTTTACCAACGCCGGGTGTTCGTAGAGAGAACAGCCCCCGTCCCAGCGGGTCGCCTGATCCCTCGAGAAAGCAATCCAGTCGCGCCTCCGGCACGCAGCGGCCTCTAACGCACCACCGGCCTGTAAACTGGCGGGCTGTTGTGCCGGACCAGTGATCAGAACAAACCGAAGACGGCAGAAGAGCAAGCCTTCTATGCACCGTCACCGCATTTCCCGTATCTTCGAACGACGGCAACCCTTTTATCGAAATCCCAATCTGTGAGTACTACTCTGACGCGAGGTGAAAGATGCGCGCTCCGAAGCTCGCCAGCCTCACGCTATTGCTTCTCTTTTTTTCGCTAATAGCGTCCCCCACGGCGTTTGCCCAGACGCACGGTCGGGTGCTTTTTGCGCTTGCGCCCTATCCGAATTGTGGCGCACCCCTCACTCCCTTGATCGCCGATAAATTTGGAAATCTCTACGGCACGACTCTGTCCGGCGGCGAAGCAAACGACGGATGTGTCTTCGAGCTATCGCCCGCCGCAACCGGCTGGCAGGAGACAACGCTTTACAGCTTCAGCGGAATCGACGGAAACGGGCCGCACGGCGGCTTGGCCCTCGACGTCTCAGGAAACCTCTATGGCACCACGGACGATGGCGGTGCATTTAACCGGGGCGTAGCGTTCGAGTTGAGCCCGGCCTCCGACGGTTCGTGGACGGAAACCGTGCTTCACGACTTCGGCGGCGAGGGCGACGGCGCCACTCCGGAGGGCAATCTTATCTTTGACCGCTACGGGAACCTATACGGTACAACCACAGCAGGGGGATCTTACGGAAATGTGGGCACCGTGTTCAGGCTAAGTCCCTCGGGAGGCGGTTGGACCGAAACAATCCTCCACTCCTTTCAAGGAGGCATCAGCGGACCCGGTCCGATCGACCCGCTCGGCGGCCTCGTTATGGATCGCGAGGGCCACCTGTATGGGGTTGCTTCCTTCGGCGGCGCGTACGGAGGCGGGGCTGTGTTTGAGCTGAGTCCCTCCGAGGGCACCACGTTTGCAGAGAGGGTGATCCACAACTTCAAGACGGACGGAAGCAATCCGAACTCTTTGGCGATGGACAAAAGCGGCAATCTTTATGTGACCACCGAATTCGGTGGGCTCGGCTCTGGAACGGTGATCGAGCTAACAAAGCAGCCTAACGGGAACTGGGGGGAGAACGTCCTGCACATGATGAATTTCGACGACGGCTTCTGGGTTGTCGGTCCGGCTGTGTTCGATAAGGCGGGAAATCTCTACGCAGCGGCGGAGTTCGGTGCGATCAACGGCATGGGCTCGGTCTTTATGCTATCGCCCACCCAGAGTGGCCCGTGGACCGAGACCGTGCTCCACCGCTTCAATTTCCAGTTCCCTGACGGAAAAGATGGCCGGAGCCCATACGCAGGAGTGATCATCTCGAACGGCAAACTCTTCGGCACAACCTCAGGCGGAGGGATTAACAACGACGGCATCGTCTTCGAAATCACTCCCTCGCCTCCCGAAACACCTTTTAGTCCACAATGAGGAAGTGGACGGGAATCACGAAACTTAGTCAAAGACGGGGACCGTCCTGCCAATTTCGAACCCCGCTTTGCAATCACACAGCACTGTGATCCCATTCCTTGTGCTCGCTACCCAGATAGCCCCAAACTAGCCAAGGCGAAAGCGGTATACGAGAGAATTCGTCGATAGGAGCTAACTCCTTGCGGCTCAATATTTTACCCGCAAGTTGTTGAGCCCCATAGATTACTTTGCAATTTCCCGCTAACTTGATGATTCCAGAGATCCGCAGGGGAGGGGGGATACCCAAAATTTCCCCGGATTCCCAAAACGGAACTACTCTTTCTCGTAGAACTTCAGCGCCATAGCCCCGTGCGTCGCTGCGCCTCCGGCACGCAACGCTGCCGCGAGGAATGAACTTTCCACGATCTCTTCGCGCGTGGCTCCGGCTTTCTTTGCACCTTTCGTATGCACCTCGATGCAGTACGGACACTGCGTTGTGCACGCGACCGCAAGCGCGATCAGCTCGCGATATTTTCTCGGGATCGCGCCGTCCTCGCGCCCCACGATCTTGTCGAGGTTCAGCCACGCGTTGAACTCCGTCGGTGCGGCTTTGCTCATCTCCTTCAGCAACCGCAGATCCGCCGGATCATGGTAGTGATCGGACATTCATTCCTCCTGAAGATAACTGCGAATCAACTACGAAATTCAATTCGGAGCCAGCGCGCACCTCACTCGCCGAAACCCATTCATGAGGCGACGGCACAAACCGCAAAGCCTATCACAACGGCGGATTTTTCGAGGAATTGTGGATGTCGTGCCGGTTGCGCTTGACTATCGGGAAGAAATGCGAGAACCTCAGCGACACTTCCTCCACCCAACGGGAGCGGTCTGTTTGGAATCCAGGTTATCGTCGTTAATCGAAGCTGCGGAGACAGGTAGCAGCTCCGATATGGAAGCGCTGTTTGCCGCCCTCTATTCCGAACTGCACCGGCTCGCGCGGCGGCAACTGGCGGGCAATCGCGAGCTCAGCCTGAGTGTCACGACCTTACTTCATGAAGCGTATCTGGATATGGCAAGCCGCGAGTCGCGGTTTCCCGACCAGGCTCGCTTCATGGGCTATGCTGCGCGAGTCATGCGGGGATTAATCATCGACCACGCCCGAAATCGCCAGGCGCAAAAGCGCGGCGGGAAGTTCGAAATCACATCGCTGGAAAATAACGTCGCGGCAGAGCTTGCGGATGAAGTTGAGCTGACTCGCGTCAGCGAGGCTCTCGACAAGCTCGCGAACGTGGAAGCGGAGCTCGCAGAAATCGTGGACCTGAAGTTCTTCTGCGGTTTTTCGTTTGCCGAGATCGCCGCCATGAGAAAGCTTTCGGAACGCACCGTACAAAGGAAATGGGAAAAGGCGCGCATCTACTTGCATCGGGAGTTGCAAACCGAGTTGTGAGAAGGCTATGTCGACACTGAATCCGGAGCAATGGCAGCGTGTCAGTCCTTATCTCGACAAAGCGCTGACTTTGGCCGACGAGGACCGTGCCGAGTGGCTGGAAGCATTGCGCCGCGAACATCCTGATATTGCCGGATACCTGCAGGAGCTTTTGGATGAGCACCGCGCGGCGGAGAAATCCCGGTTTCTGGAACACAGTCCATCCATTGTCCGATCGGCTCAGAGTCTTGCCGGCCAGACGCTCGGATCCTACCGCCTGGTTGCGCCGATCGGAGTTGGCGGCATGGGAACGGTGTGGCTCGCCGAACGCAGCGATGGGCGCTTCGAGCGCAAGGCTGCTGTCAAGTTCTTGAGTGTCGGATTACTTGGCCGAGTCGGCGAAGAGCGGTTTCAGCAAGAAGGCGCAATACTCGGCCGGCTCAGTCATCCGAATATCGCAGAACTCCTGGACGCGGGAGTCTCTTCCGCCGGACAGCCATATCTCGTCCTGGAATACATCGAGGGCGAACCGATCGATGTGTACTGCGACAAATGCAAGCTGGACGCGCCGGCAAGAGTCCGCCTGTTTCTGGATGTGCTCGGAGCCGTTGCACATGCGCACGCGAATCTCATCATCCATCGCGATATCAAGCCGTCGAATGTGCTGGTCAGCAAAGATGGAACGGTGAAGCTGCTCGATTTCGGAATTGCCAAGCTGTTGGATGGAGAGGGACAGAGTGCCGCCGTCTCTTCACTGACGCACCAGGGCGGATCGCCGTTCACGCCGCAGTTTGCCGCACCGGAGCAGCTCACGAACGGCGCAGTGACAACTGCAACCGACGTTTACGAATTAGCTGTTCTCCTGTTCGTGCTTCTGACTGGGCAGCATCCTGCCGGATCGCGCACGCATTCGGCAGCGGAGCTCGTGAAGGCGATCGTGGAAACTGTCGCACCGCGCGCATCGAACGTGATCACGCCGGACATGAGCAAGGCGGTAGCCGAAAAATTTGGGACCACTCCGGAGCGGCTGCGGCGACAGGTCCGTGGAGACCTGGACGCGATCGTGCTGAAAGGATTGCGCAAGCAGCCATCTCAGCGATACACCACCGCGGAAGCGTTCGCTGAGGACCTCAAACGATACCTCGCCGGCCAGCCCGTCATCGCACAACCAGAGAGCAAATGGTACCGGTCGAAGAAGTTCCTTTCGCGGCATCGATGGGGAGTTGCATCTGCGGCAGCGGTAGTGCTCGCCCTGACCGTCGGACTGGGTGCAGCGTTGTGGCAGGCGCACATCGCGCGCCGCGAATCGCGCACGGCCACCGCGATGGAGAAATTTCTGGAGGACATTTTTCGCGCCAATAGCGCGCATCAAGACGATCCGGTCAAGGCCCGGCAAACTACCGCGCGGGAATTGCTGGATATTGGTGCGGCCAGGATCGATAACGAGTTAGCAGACGTGCCCGAAGCGAAGATCAGAATTCTGAACACGCTCGGCGACATGTACTTCGATCTCGGCCTGGGTGATCAGTCCGTTGACATGCGGCGCAAGCGCGTGGAACTGGTCCGGCGGCAGTATGGCAACACTTCGATGGAGCTCGCCGACGCTCTGGCTGATCTTGGGTCGGCAATGCACACCTCAGGATCGGTGGGGGAAAGAGAGTCAACGCTACTCGAAGCCAAGCGCATCCTCGACCAGCGACGCGATTTCATCTCGAAGCAAAGAGGATCGCTTTCGATGATGCTGGCCGAACATTATGAAAGTTCGGACCTGGACAGAGCTCTCGACTATTCAGAGCAGGCGCTCCAGGTGTATCGAAGATATCCCAACGATCCGGCGCTTGCCGAAGCACTTTATTGGAAGGGATTGCTGCTCACCACTTTGCGAAAAGGACGTGAGGCGGAGCCGGCATTGAAGGAAGCCATTCAGGTCTCTGCGAGGATTGACGGCGATCCTAATGCAAACCTGCCTCGCTTTTGTGCCTACCTTGGCCAGGACCAGCAAGACCTGACGGAGTTTGCTGGCGCGGAGCAGAGCTTTCGGAAGGCGCTGGAGGCAGCGCGCAAGTTCAACGGCGAAGATCACATCGACACGCTTGAGACGGAAATGCGGCTGGGAATATTCCTGGTCGCGACCTCGCGCACTTCGGAGGGTCTGCAGCATGTCGAGAAGGCGAAGGAGATCCTGCTGCGGACGCGCAGCCCCGACGATCCTTTTTATGCGCCGCAGATCTATCTTGAGTACGGACGAACTTTGGCGTACGCCGGCAGACTGGAAGACGGGCTTGCCTACGTTGAGAAAGCTGTGGAGAATCGCCGCAAGAATAGGCCTGGCACACGCTATCTGGCGCAAATGCTTCAGCTCCAAGCGAACATCCTGGTCGACACGGGTCAGTATGCCGAAGCTCAACGCCTGATGGACGAGGCGGATGACATCTCCACAAAAACAAAGTTCCCTACTCAATATTTGGCGGTCGATGAGCGGGCGAGGTTGCTGATCGCCACCGGTCACGCCAACGAAGCCGATGCAGCCTTAGACGCATTTCATCCCGCCGCTCCGTTGCCCGGCACGCTGGGAATTGACTCCTTACGGATTGACGTTTCGCGGGCTGACAACGCCTTGGCCTGCGGCGATTATGAGACTGCGCGGGGACTGTCTGCAAAAGTGATGCAAACGCTTTCAGCGAGTCCTGCCCGCGATTACATGAAATCTCTGGAGGCTCGAGCCGCCCTCATCGAAGGACGCGCGTATCTGGCGGTCGGCCGATCGGCTGATGCCCTCCCACTTCTACAACGATCGTTCGAACTTCGGCAGAGCACCCTCGATTCCATTAGTCCTACGCTTGCATTGACGCAGGTCGCTTTGGCCGAGTGCTATCTCGATCTCGGCAATCGAGAGCAAGCCCAGGCGCTGGCTGCCAACGCACGAAAGGCGCTGGAAATACATAAGCAGGTCAGCAGCGTGTATACCCGTCCCCTGCAGGAGCTCGAAAAGCGGCTCGGAACTCCGAACTCCGCCCGCCACGGCTGATGAGCAGGGCGAAAACTCTACAATCAGTCTCCTTCGCCTAAATCGCTCCATACTCTGCCATCACAAAAATTTACCCATCCCTGTCGTGTTCCGTTTGCTATTTGCGCTATTCCCTGTAGGGCAGGTTTTCGGCCCCCTCCTACGTTGCGGACGGCAGCTTTCAGCAAGAGTTCACCGGAGCCGAAGCTGCGCTAACAGAGCGGTTTCGTTGGAAATCGCTGGAAGTTCTTTTGGGAGGATAGGCCTCCCGGAAAGCACTGCGGCTGTAACGAACGGGAAACCAATGCCACTATCGACTTAGTGTTGTGAGAGAGAGGGTTTGTATGAAAATTCTGCCTTTGATTGGCCTGACCAGCGCGGTGTTGGTCGCGACAATGCACGCGCAAATGATCGATAACACCCAGGCTACGAACACGGCGCAAGCCGGGATCAACAAATCGCTCAATGATGAGATCGGTGCGGGCCGCGGCAGTACTCTTACACCGGGGTCGTCGCTTTACATCATTAATCGCGATCCGTTCCGCTCGATCCGGCGCGGACGTCAACTGTTCCAGAGGAAGTTCACCGTAGCGCAAGGCGTAGGGCCGATCGAAGGCGATGGTGTTGGAGATCTGAACACTGATATTGCCATTGGTGCGGGCCTTTCGGACAGCTGCGCTGGATGCCACGGCCGGCCGAGGGGGTCGGCCGGCTCAGGTGGCAATGTCGCAACCCGGCCTGACAGCCGCGATGCTCCGCAGCTTTTCGGCCTTGGTTTGAAGGAGATGCTCGCTGACGAAATGACTACGGACTTGCGCGCGACACGTGACATGGCAGTGGCTCAAGGGCAGCAGAGGAAGAAGTCCGTGACGCTTAAGCTCACCAGCAAAGGCGTCCAGTTCGGCTACATCACTGGCAATCCCGATGGCTCGTCAAACACCTCCCAAGTGGTTGGAGTCGACAGCGATCTGCGCATCAAGCCATTTTTCGCGGAGGGATCGACAATCTCCATTCGCGAATTCGTGGTGGGAGCGCTTCACAAGGAGATGGGACTCGAAGATGCGATCGATCCTGATCTGACGACGGCGAGCCAGGGCGGGCGCGTCGTTACTCCTTCGGGCATGGTGCTGGATGGATCGAGAGACAAGATCAGCCCGCCACCCCAGCCGGATGCAGTCAATGGAAACGAAATCGATCCGGCGCTCGTCGATCATCTTGAATACTATCTGCTCAACTATTTCAAGCCAGCGCACTACCTTCAGAACGCGATTACAGACCACGGCCGGACAGTGTTCACCAGGATCGGATGCGCGTCTTGTCATGTTCCGGACATGATGATCAATCACGATCGTCGCGTGGCCGATGTGGAAACAAACTATGACATGGTGAACGGAGTGTTCAACAGTCTGTTCGCCACGCCTACAACGCTTTTCTACACGCAAGACGACGGTAGCGGATATCCAGTACTGAAGTTGCCGCTTGGGGGATCGTTCGTGGTGAAAGACATCTTCACCGACTTCAAGCGTCACGATCTGGGGCCGAAGTTCTATGAGCGGAACTGGGATGGCACGCTGCAAACGCTATTCCTGACGCGTCCACTGTGGGGGGTGGGGACATCGGGTCCATACGGGCACGATGGCCGCAGCATTAATTTGAATGACGTGATTCTGCGCCACGGAGGCGAGGCGCTGACCTCTCGCAACGCATTCGCAGGACTGAATTCAAATGACCAGAACAGCCTGCTGATATTCCTGGACTCGCTGGTGTTGTTCCCGCCGGATGATACGGCTTCAACGCTCGATCCGGCGAACCCGGCGGCGCCGAACTACCCGCAGTTTGGGCATGGCAGTATCAAGTTGACGGTGTTGTTCAACGATCCGACCGATTTGGAGTAGCTGTTCGACAAGGGCCCGAGTTCCCTTTCTGTGGGACTCGGCCCCGGATTTTTTGCTGCCTCAGCTGTGATCCTGCTCACCCACCGCTGTGAACCGACGTGCCGACATCCGTCTGAGCCTTCCCGCATGCTGAATCCGCCGGCACACGCCGTAACGAAATGTCCAATTCCCCATCGGCATGAAACCCGTAGATCAGACTCTCGTCTCGCTGCGAGAAAACCTCCCGGCGATATGCCTCGGCTCCATTTTCTGCTTTATGGCGATCTGCGCGTCCAGTGTGACTGCAATCCGCCGGCGCCGGGAGTTCCTGGTTGTGTTGTGGTCGGGAAGCTTCATCGGAATGTATGGCGTTCGTTTGCTCGCACAGTCGTTCCGGTCACTCTCGTTGCTTCCGAATTCTCGCTGGCCCGACCGAATCGATGTCTTCATTACCTATTTTTTGTTGGCTCCCGGAGTTCTTTTCTGGGTTGAGTTAACCGTTGGCAAACTCCGCCGCTTTCTCTGGTTCGTGGCCCTGCTTGTCATCGTGGTCGGGGTCATAGGAATGGGATTCTTCGCAATCACAGGCTCGCCCGACAAGGTCGAATCGTGGAACCATGCACTTGCCATTGTGTCGTTGGGGACGATTGGAATCATCGTCGCGGTCCCAAAATTGTCGAAGAAGTATCTAATGATTCAGAGCCCAGTTGTTGCCGTGTACATCCCGACGGTTGCTGTCGTTTCCCTGTACTACAACCTGGCTGCGCTTCTCCGTTTCAGGACCCGAGTCAATGTGGAACCAGCAGCCTTTGTGGTGTGGACGCTTGCCCTCGGATATATTGCCGCGCAATACGTTTTCGCCAACGAACGCCGACTGTTGTCGATCGAAAGTGAACTGGCAACCGCACGGCAGATCCAGTCTTCTATTCTTCCCGCCAACGTACCCAGCATCAGGAATCTGCGAATTGCCACGACGTACCGCCCGATGTCCGCCGTGGCCGGAGATTTTTATCATTTCGTTCAAAGCAACGATCACTGCCTTGGCGTACTCGTCGCCGACGTCTCAGGTCATGGTGTGCCAGCCGCGCTCATCTCATCGATGATCAAGGTAGCGATGCAACCGGCGACTGGATTCGCTGAAGATCCTTCTCGAGTTCTGCGCAGCCTCAACCGAATACTTACGCCCGAACTGCAAGGACAACTTGTTTCTGCCGCTTACTTGTGGATCGACGCCAACGAGAGGTGCGCGCGTTATTCGGCGGCCGGTCATCCACCGCTCCTTTGCTGGCGTAACCGGCGCGGCGAACTGGAGAAAATTGAAAGTAACGGATTGCTGTTTGGAGTGATGGAAGACGGTGAGTATCCGGTAATGGAACTCAAGTTGGATACTGGTGATCGAGTGCTAATTTACACCGATGGCTTGACAGAGCCGGAGAATCTGGCGGGCGAGGCGTTTGGAGAACACCAAATGGAGAACGTACTCCGAGACAACCTCTCGCTTCGAGCACCGGACTTGTCGCTGCGACTGATTTCCGAACTCCAACGCTGGCAGCCGCGCAATTCCCCGCAACAGGACGACATCACGTTTGTCGTCGCCGACGTTGTTTCATAAGACCTCCTTCAATAAAGCTTCCTAGCCAATCGCCGATCAATACCTGTTTCCTTCGTGCGAATTCGTTTGAGCATTCTTATTTTGCTGCGATTGGGAACATTGACCCGCCGGGCCAGGAAAGTGAAATTCTGATGACATTGCTCCGAACGTTGGCAATTGCAGGTCTCGCAGTTCTCATTGGGTGCGGAGGGGGTACCGGGAATAACGGAAGCGGGTCGAGCGATCCACCACCACCCGCACCGGACAGTATTTCAGGCACGGTCACTTTCAAAGGTGCGCCGCTCGCCGGAGCTACAGTCACAAACTTTCTGACCAACAGCAACGTCGTCTTTCAGACAACGACGACGGACTCGGACGGCAAATTCACGCTTACTGGAATGAGCGTGACGGGGAATGTGCCGGGCGATTACCAGATCTATGCGTTCAAAGATGGCTATGGATTTTACCCGTCGGTTGGCAGTGGCGCCGCCGTCAAACGATTCGACTATACCGGTCAGTTTCTTGCGCAGGGCTTGCCCCCTTCAGGAATTTTCTTCAATGTGATCGATTTCATTGCGCTGCCCAATTCTTCTGTCACGGACGCCAATTTCGCTGGCTACGACGGCTCCAATCCGCCGCTGACCTTGGCTGCCACAGGACAGCAAGTCAGTTCCGTCGCGGGGGACGATGGCTCTCTGAAAAAGGGAGTGCCATGGAACGGTGCTACACGGTTTACCGACAATCAGGACGGAACCGTCACAGACACGCTTACTGGCCTGATGTGGCTGAAAGATGCTGGATGCCTTGGATCTGATGTTTGGAGTCGTGCCCTGACGGCTGTGAACCAACTCGCGGCTGGTAGCTGCGGCTTAAGCGATCAATCTGTGGCTGGCGATTGGCGGCTGCCGAATATCAACGAACTGGAAAGCCTGATCGATGTCTCGGCGGCGAATCCAGCGATCTCCGCTGGGAATCCTTTTGCAAACGCCTCCGGCGGAATCTACTGGAGTTCGACCAGCTACTACGGCGGAGCAGGCGGTTCCGACAAGGCTTGGACGATTCGACTCAGCGACGGCCGCTACATGAACGACACAACGAGTAACGTGAAGGCCTCAGCCACGAATGTGATCTGGGCGGTGAAGGGCGCGGGGACCAGCGGCGCTGTGCGACTCATGTCTACTGGCTTCCACATTCCTTATTCCGCTGGCGACGATGGCACTGTGCAATCGGGCGTGCCGATGATCTTTCCGCGCTTCATCGACCATCACAATGGGACGGTCACCGACACGATGACTGGACTCGTGTGGCTCAAGCAGGCGGATTGCATCCACGGAACCTGGTCTGACGCGCTGACGACGATCTCCTCGCTGGCTACGGGACAATGTGGCTTGAGCGACGGCTCGACGGCTGGACAGTGGCGCATGCCAAACCGCAACGAACTTGAGAGTCTGGCCGATCGTGCCCAGACCAACATGGCGCAGTATTTCGACTACACCTATACGAATAAAGACGGATCGACGTTTCAGGCGCCGATCTTCAACAACTATACGGAGACGCAGTATTACTGGACCTCGACGACCGACGCTGCGGATCCGACCGAGGCATGGACCGTCTATAGTTGCGATTTTGGGGTGTATGACCTTCCGAAAAACAACCTCGGCTACTCTTTGGCGATCCGATGATATCCGCTAACTCCAGGTAGCTATGGTACTTGCAAGTTCGATGTGATTTGAATCACATCGAGCTGTGAACCGGCGTCCCGACAGTTTGCCCTTCCCTGTCGCATCCTTCTCATATCGCAGGACCACGCCAGTGGTTCCCGTCGAAAAACTGAACGGGGGATTTCATGAAGCGCAAGTTTAAGACCATGGACGGCAATGAAGCCGTTGCACACGTCGCTTATCGGGTAAATGAAGTCATCGCGATTTACCCCATTACTCCTTCGTCGCCGATGGGCGAGTGGGCCGATCAGTGGGCCAGCGAGAACGTCCCCAATGCCTGGGGCAGCGTACCGCATGTGGTTGAGATGCAAAGTGAGGGCGGAGCGGCTGGCGCGGTACACGGCGCTCTCCAGACCGGATCGCTCTCCACCACTTTCACGGCTTCTCAGGGATTGCTATTGATGATCCCAAATATGAACAAGATTGCGGGCGAACTCACGCCGACGGCGTTTCACGTTTCTGCTCGGACTATCGCGACGCACGCGCTTTCGATTTTTGGTGATCACTCGGACGTCATGTTCTGCCGCACCACCGGATGGGCGATGCTCTGTTCGAACTCTGTTCAGGAAGCGATGGACCTTGCGCTGATCGCGCATTCGGCATCGCTCGAGACGCGAATTCCCTTCCTGCATTTCTTTGACGGATTCCGTACGTCACACGAAGTAAACAAGATTGAAATGCTGAACGATGACGACATTCGGGCCATGATCAACATGGATCGCGTGATTGAACATCGGCAGCGGGCGCTGTCGCCGGACCATCCGGTACTGCGCGGGACGGCGCAGAATCCCGACGTGTTCTTCCAGATCCGCGAAGCCGCAAATAAGTATTACGACGATGCTCCTGCGAAGGTACAGGCGGCGATGAACAAGTTCGCCGAGGTTGTGGGACGCCAGTACAAGTTGTTTGATTACACTGGCGCGCCGGACGCCGAGCGCGTGATCGTCATGATGGGATCGGGCGCGGAAGTTGCGCATGAGACCGTCGACCACCTGGCCGCTCGCGGCGAGAAAGTTGGTTTGCTGAAAGTCCGGCTGTATCGGCCGTTTTGCGTGAAGTCGTTCCTGGAGGCCCTCCCCCCAACAGTTCGACAGATCGCGGTGCTGGACCGCACGAAAGAGTCGGGCGCGATCGGCGAGCCGCTGTACATGGACGTGGTGAATGCGCTCAGTGAAGGACTAAAGCTGGGCTACGGCAAGATCAAGAATGCTCCTTCGATCGTTGGCGGACGTTACGGCCTGTCGTCGAAGGAATTCACTCCCGCGATGGTGAAGGCTGTTTACGACAATCTGAAAAAGCCACCGGCGAAGGATCACTTCACCATCGGCATCAACGACGACGTCACGCACACCAGTCTCGAATACGACGCGACGTTCTCGACCGAGCCAGACAGCGTGGTTCGCGCGATGTTCTACGGGCTGGGCGCTGACGGCACCGTCGGCGCGAACAAGAACTCGATCAAGATCATTGGCGAGAACACCGACAACTACGCGCAAGGATACTTTGTTTACGACTCGAAGAAGTCCGGCGCGATGACCGTCTCGCACCTTCGCTTCGGACCGCAGCCGATCAAGTCGAGCTATCTCGTTTCCAAAGCGAATTTTGTCGCCTGCCACCAATGGATTTTCCTCGAGCGTTACGACATGCTCAGCTCGCTGGTGGATGGCGGCGTTTTCCTGCTGAACAGTCCTTACGGCAAAGACGACGTCTGGGACCACCTGCCGCGCGAAGTGCAGAAGCAGTTGATCGACAAAAAAGCCAAGTTCTATGTGATCGATGCCTACCAGGTCGCCAAAGATACCGGCATGGGATCGCGCATGAACGTCATTATGCAAGTGTGCTTCTTTGCGATCTCCAAAGTTCTGCCGCGCGAAGAAGCGATCGAAGCGATTCGCGATTCGATCCGCTACACCTACGGCAAGAAGGGCGAAGAAGTCGTCAAGAAGAACATGCTCGCGGTCGACGAGACGCTCGCGCACCTGTTCGAAGTGAAAGTCCCAGCCGCGGTATCCAGCAGGGTCGAATTGCCGCCGGTTTTCCCGGGCGCTCCGAAGTTTGAACGCGAAGTCCTCGGCACGATTTACGCCGGCAAGGGCGATGAACTGCCTGTAAGCGCATTCTCTTGCGACGGCACTTTCCCAACCGCGACGGCACAGTGGGAAAAACGAAACCTGGCTCTCGAAATTCCCGCGTGGGATTCGAAGATCTGCATACAGTGCGGCAAGTGTGCGATGGTCTGCCCGCATGCCGTGATACGCATCAAGGTCTACGACAGCAAGGAACTTGAAGGCGCTCCCGCAACCTTCAAGTCCTGCGACGTGCGCGACAAAGAGTGGGCTGGAATGAAATATACGATCCAGGTCGCGCCGGAAGATTGCACCGGATGCGGCGTCTGCGTCGATGTCTGCCCGGTGAAGAACAAGACGGAAGTCCGGCTGAAAGCGATCAATATGGTGGCGCAGCCTCCGCTGCGCGAACCGGAAAAAGAAAATTGGGAGTTCTTCCTCAACATTCCGGAACTCGACCGCCGGAAGATCAAAGTCGGCACGATTCGCCAGCAACAGATACAGGAACCGCTATTTGAGTTCTCCGGAGCTTGTTCTGGATGCGGCGAGACTCCGTATGTAAAGCTGGTCTCGCAGCTGTTCGGCGATCGCGCGGTCGTCGCCAATGCGACTGGATGCTCCTCAATCTACGGCGGCAACTTGCCAACGACTCCGTGGGCCAAGAACGCCGACGGCCGCGGCCCCGCATGGTCGAACTCCCTGTTCGAAGACAATGCCGAATTCGGTCTCGGCTTCCGCGTCTCGATCGACAAGCAGACTGAATACGCGCAAGAACTGGTGCGGCGACTTGCTGCCGGTATCGGCGAAGACCTCGCCACGGCTCTCGTTACCGCCAAGCAAAAAGATGAGGCTGACATCTACGAGCAACGGCAGCGCGTCGAGATTCTGAAAGAGCGGCTGCAGAAAGTGGACTCGCCTGAGGCCAAGCAACTGCTCGCGGTGGCCGACATGCTGGTGAAGAAGAGTGTGTGGATCATTGGCGGCGACGGCTGGGCGTACGACATCGGCTATGGCGGTCTCGATCACGTGCTGGCCAGCGGACGCAACGTCAACCTGCTCGTGCTCGACACCGAGGTCTACTCAAACACCGGTGGACAGGCTTCCAAATCAACGCCCCGCGGCGCAGTCGCGAAGTTTGCCGCCGGTGGTAAGCCCGGCCCGAAGAAAGATCTCGGCATGATGGCGATGACCTACGGCAACGTCTATGTCGCGAGCGTAGCGATGGGCGCGAAAGACGAGCACACTTTGAAGGCCTTCCTTGAAGCCGAAGCGTACGACGGACCGAGCATCATCATTGCGTATTCATCCTGCATCGCTCACGGCATCGACATGAAAACTTCCATGAGCGATCAGAAGGTCGCGGTCGAGTCCGGACAGTGGCTGCTCTATCGCTACCATCCCGAGAAGGCTGCGATCGACGAAAATCCGCTGGCGCTCGATTCGCGAGCCCCCAGCCGCAAGGTGCAGGATTGGCTCTTGCAGCAGACGCGCTTCAAGATGCTCACCAAGAGCCATCCGGAGCACGCGGAACAGCTGTGGAAAGAAGCGCAGCACGACGTCGAGCGGCGCTTCCATATGTATGAGTACCTGGCGAGCCGCAAGCCGGCCTCTGAAGCTCCGGCCAAGGAAGCGCCTGCGAAACCGGCTGCAGAGAAGCCGAGTCCCGTGGGCGTGAAGTAGGTGTTCCGTATCTCGACGATGTGCGGGGCACGGAAAGATCGAGTGGCAGTAGACGTAACAAGGAGAATTCGATGATCGACCTCACCACCAGTTATCTCGGCCTGAATTTGGCCTCTCCCCTGGTCGTTTCGGCTTCGCCGCTTTCGCGCGACGTCGACGGAATCTGCCGCCTCGAAGATGCCGGCGCTTCCGCTGTGGTTCTCTATTCGCTGTTCGAGGAGCAGTTACGGCAGGAAGAAGCGGATCTGAACTATCATCTCGCGGCGGGCACTGAGAGTTTTGCAGAGTCGCTCACCTACTTCCCACAGGCGAGCGAGTTCCACACTGGCCCCGAGGGTTATCTCAATCACATCCGCAAAGCGAAATCATCTGTAAAAATTCCGATCATCGCCAGCCTGAACGGGTCGTCTCTTGGAGGATGGACAAAATTCGCGGGCGAGATTCAACGTGCCGGCGCCGATGCGATCGAGTGCAACATTTACAACATTCCGACAGATGCCAGCTTGTCTTCGGCAGACGTTGAGAAAAATTATCTAGAAATTGTGCACGCCGTGAAAAATACGGTGACGATTCCTGTCGCCGTGAAGCTGAGCCCGTTCTTCAGCAATTTCGCAAACATGGCGCAGCGTTTCGATGCCGCCGGCGCTGACGGTCTGGTGCTGTTCAACCGTTTCTATCAGCCGGACATTGATCTTGAGGAACTCGAAATTCGCCCGAATGTTCTGCTGAGTTCGCAGCAGGCGCTGCGGCTGCCGCTGACCTGGATCGGCATTCTTTACGGCAAGGTCAGAGCGAGCCTGGCGGGCACGAGCGGTGTGCATACCGCCGAAGATGTCGTGAAATTGTTGATGGTCGGCGCGAACGTCACCATGTTGTGCTCATCGCTGATGCGGCATGGCATCAATCATCTACGGCATGTCGAGCGCGAACTGCGCGAGTGGATGGAAGAGCACGAGTACGAGTCGGTACGCCAGATGCAGGGCAGCATGAGCCAGCAGCGCTGCGCCGATCCTGGAGCCTTCGAGCGCGCTCAGTACATGCGCGCGGTCAAGGGGATGACGCACATCCACATGGCGGGATGGCGCTGAAAAGAGTTCTGAAAAGGCACGGCTCAAGCCGCGCCGTGTGGGCCAGATCGACAATTGGGCATTTGCCCGCTGGGGTGCAATCGTGTCAGTCATACATTCTGTTGAAATCAGCAATCTTGAAAACCAGCAAGTCGCCGCTCCACGCAAATCGATAGATGATTCCGCGACCGAGAAGGCGCGCCGCGAACGCCGCCGCGCTCTGATTCTTCCGCGCGAGCACGGCGCGTGGGGACTGCTGCTCGTCCCGATGGTCACTGGAGCAGGAGTCGCATTCGAAAAGGCCAGTCACATTTTTCCTCTCATTCTTCTTTTGACTGCGGCGCTCGCGCTGTTCTGGCTCCGCACTCCTCTCGAAAATCTTCTCGGCACTACTGCGATGCGGGCGCAAAGCGTTGAAGAGTCGCACACGCTGCGCTCGGTCATTGTGATGTTGGCGGTGGTCGCCGGGGTCGCCCTATCATTTCTACTTTGGGCCGGACGCAACGCCGATCTCTGGCCGCTTGGCGCGACTGTGGCAGTGGCCTTCATTGCGCAAGCCATACTCAAGAAGATCAGCCGCCGGACTCGCATGCTTTCCGAGATGGTCGGCATCATTGGCCTCACCGCTTCGGCGCCCGCCGCGTATTACGTGATTACCGGACAATTCGACGACCGCGCGTGGATGCTCTGGCTCGCCAACATCCTGTTCGCCGGCGACCAGATTCACTACGTGCAACTGCGCATTCACACGGCAAAGATCCAGGGGTTCCGCGCCAAGCTCGTGCATGGCTGGGCATTCGCCGTTGGACAAGCCATCATGACGGCGATCATCACGGTAGCCTGCCTGGCCCACCAGATGCCTCCGATCGCCTCGCTGGCCTTCGCGCCGCTGCTCTTCCGCGGATGGTTTTACTTCGTTCAGGAACCCTCGCAGCTCATCGTCCGCCGCCTCGGCTGGAGCGAACTGAAGCATGCGACCGCGTTCTGCGTGCTGCTGATCGCGGCGTTTGTTCTGGCGCGATAAGGTGCCAACTCTCCTTCGGGAGGGCGCCAACGCGATGACTCCCAACACACTGTCATCCTGAGCGGAGCAGCAGGAGGAGCAACGCGAGTCCTGCTGTGCAGTGGAAGGATCCCTAGGCACTCGATGAATTCCGGGGGGTCTCGGGGTAGACTCCATTTGGTGGCTTGCGTTGGGTTGCTTTTGAGTTGGGGTTCGTGGGAATGTTGGCAGAAAGTGCGGTCGCTGCGCTCAATGAACGGGCGATGGCGCCCGTTCCCACACGAGCTGGACGGGCGGGGACGTCCGTCTCCACACCAGCTTGGCGCGCGGGGGCGCGCGCCCCACACTTGGCTGCCGCTGCGCGGCGGGCCAGGATTCTGCCGCCGTCTTCGAGGCGTTCTTCCCAGTGCGGGTCTTGTGGGTCTACCTCGTGTGGCTCTTTTGCGGCTACGGCTGGGAGTTCGGCT
>Ga0335076_10001389_pt1 | contig 23420 bp, 23 predicted proteins | sample Lox_Sample_25_FD_206717 | JGI IMG/M metagenome (GOLD analysis project Ga0335076, IMG submission 206717) | Soil microbial communities from Loxahatchee National Wildlife Refuge, Florida, United States - Lox_Sample_2.5 | ecosystem: Environmental > Terrestrial > Soil > Wetlands | place: USA... | reverse complement strand
GCGTGCTTGCCGGTCCCGTCCGAGTCCATCGACTCGGCCGCCGAGTAGCCCGCGCCCAACGTGATCCGGTCCACCTCGCTGCGCCGGACCGCGCCGACCGTGCCATCGAAGTTGTCTCCGACGGTGTTCCCGCGGTCGAATCGCGCAGCCACCACCGCGTTGCCGTGCCACTGCACGGGCTCGGGATTCAGCTTCGCCGTGTTCGAAAGCGCGATCGTCTCGCCACCCGCCTTCACCTGGCCGGGCTCCGAGGGGCCGAGCGTCTCCGTGACGGACCGGCCGTCGTCGAGCACGACGGTCACCGGCTCATCGCTCGACATCGTGGCGATGTCGGTCCACTTCACGTCGACCTTCCCCGCGACCGTCGAGTCGACCGTGAGCTTGCCGTCGGCGAGCTTCACGATCTTGCCCGTCAGCTTGTCGCCGTTCGTGAACTGGATCTCGTCGGCGCGCGCCCGCGCTGCGAGTGCGAATGCGGCGACGAACGCGCAGACGATTGCGAATCGGACCCTCATGACAGCTCTCCCCAGTGTCGTGCGTCGACGCGGCATCATACGTTGCTAAGCTCGCACGGTGCGCTTCGAATCGACCGCGCTTCCGGAAGTGATCCGCATCGAGCCGCGAGTGTTTCGCGACGCGCGCGGCTTCTTCTTCGAGAGCTGGCACGAGGCGAAGTTCGCAGCGGGCGGCGTGCCCGCGCGCTTCGTGCAGGACAATCACTCGCGCTCTTCGCGCGGCACCCTGCGCGGGCTGCACATGCAGTCGCGCTTCGCCCAGGGCAAGCTCGTGCGCTGCGTCGCGGGCGAAGTGTTCGACGTGGCCGTCGACGCGCGGCGCGGCTCGCCGACGTTCGGGCGCTGGGTCGGCGAGACGCTGTCGGCCGAGAACTTCCGGCTGCTGTGGGTCCCGCCCGGCTTCCTGCACGGCTTCTGCGTGGTCTCCGAGACCGCGGAGGTCCAGTACAAGTGCACCGAGCCGTATCATCCGGAGGACGAGCTCGGCGTGCTGTGGAGCGACCCCGACCTCGCGATCCGCTGGCCGGTCGCGCAGCCGTTGCTCTCCGCGAAGGACGCCGCGCTGCCGCGCCTGCGCGACGTCGAGGCGCGCCTGCCCGCGCTCGCGCGCTAGCGGGCGCGTGGCCGAGCTCGACCTCGCCGCGATCCGCGCCGCGCGCGAGCGGATCGCGCGGTTCGTGCTGCGCACGCCGGTGCTGCGCGTCGCGCCGCGGCCCGGGCTCGAGCTGTTTCTCAAGGCCGAGTCACTCCAGCCGACGGGCGCGTTCAAGCTGCGCGGCGCGTTCAGTCTGATGACGACGCTCGCGCGCGACTGCCCGGGCGTGGTCGCTCACTCGTCGGGGAACCACGCGCAGGCGGTCGCGCGCGCAGCGCGGACGCTCGGGCTGCGCGCCGTCGTCGTCATGCCCGACGATGCGCCGGCGCAGAAGCTCGCGCGGACCGCAGCCGACGGCGCGGAGCTCGTCACGGTAGGGAGCGACAGCGACCTCCGCGCACGGCGCGCCGCCGAGCTGGCTGCCGAGCGCGGCCTCGTGCCGGTGCCGCCGTTCGACCACCCGCTCGTCGCGGCGGGCCAGGGCACGAGCGCGCTCGAGCTTCTGGAAGAGGTCGAGTCACTCGACTCGTTCTGGGCGCCGGTCTCCGGCGGCGGGCTCATGGCGGGCTGCGCGGTCGCGCTGCACGCACTCGCGCCGTCGCTGGAGCTCGTTGCGGTCGAGCCCGAGGACGCGAACGACACCGCGCTCTCGCTCGCGGCGGGTGAGCGCGTGAAGATCGCGCCGCCGCGCACGATCGCGGACGGGCTGCGCGTGCGGACTCCCGGCGAGTTCACGTGGCCGGTGCTGCGGCGGCACGTCGCGCGCGCCGCGCTGGTGTCGGACGAGGAGCTGCTCGACGCCATGGCCTTCGCGCTGCGCGAGCTGCGCCTCGTGCTCGAGCCGTCGGGCGCGGCGGCGCTCGCCGCGGCCCTGCGCGAGGGGCGCGGCCGCTGCGGCGTGCTGCTGTCGGGCGGCAACGCGGAGCCGAGCCTGCTGGCCGACGCGGCGCGGCGCGCCGGGAGTACAATCGCGCCATGAAGCTGTACGACGACAACGACCCCGCGCCCAACCCGCGCCGTGTGAAGCTCTTCTTGCGCGAGAAGGGCATCGAGATCCCGCTCGTGAACGTCCCGCTCGCGCAGGGCGCGCACAAGACGCCCGAGTTCCTGGCGAAGAACTCGCTCGGCCAGCTGCCGGTGCTGGAGCTCGACGACGGCACGTACCTCGCGGAGAGCGTCTCGATCTGCCGCTATCTCGAGTCACTCTACCCCGAGCCGCCGCTCTTCGGACGCGACGCAGCGGAGAGCGCGCGGATCGACATGTGGATCCGCCGCGTCGAGTTCCGGATCATGCTGCCGCTCGGCATGCTGTGGGTGCACGTGCATCCCTTCACGGCCGCGTACGCGGCTTCGCAGGGGCGCGCGCAGTTCAAGGACTTCGGCGAATCCAACTGGAAGGTGTTCGAGGGCGCATGTCGCTGGCTCGATCGTGAGCTCCAGGGCCGCGAGTTCCTCGCCGGCGACCGCTACTCGATGGCCGACATCGTGCTGCAGTCGACCTTCGACTTCGGCGGCGCGATCGGCGCCGACGTGCCCGCGGGCTGCGCGAACCTGGCGGCTTGGTACGCGCGCGTCTCGGCGCGGCCGAGCGCGGCGCTCGACCTGTCGCGCTTCCCGGTCCAGGTCGCGCGCAAAGGGCTGTCCCGCTAGGCGCGCGGGCGGCGCAGCGCCTCGCGCGTCCGCTTGGCGAGGCTCGCCTCGAAGGATTCGCGGCGCACCGCGACGAGCCTGCGCAGCTCGGGCTCGCGCAACTCGCGGCGGACTGACACTGAATAGTGTTGGGTGAGCTCGGGTGCGGCGAGGCCGCGCGGCAGCGCGCGGTCGAGCCCCGCCAGCGCGCGGTGGTACGCCGTCTGGCCGGGCAACTTCCGGCAGCCGTCGACGAGCGCCGAGATCACCTCGGCGCGCTCGCCGTCGCCGAAGCCGGGGAAGCGCGCGAGCCGCTCGCCCCAGTCGTCGAGACACGGTGCGAGCGGCAAGAGCAGCGCTCGGTCCGAGCGCAGCGCGCGCACCTTCCGCAGCGGGTAGTTGCGGTGACCGTCCTGCGCCAGCAGCTCGCGGTAGAGCGCCGCGGCGCGCGCGAACGCGCCGCCGAACCGCTCGGGGCCCGAGCGCGCCAGGTCGGCGAAGCGCGGGTGCCTGAGCGTACCGAGGCCCTGCTGCAGGTCGCCCGCGTTGTGCGTCAGCACGGCTGCGAGCCGCAGCAGCTCGAGCTCGGCACCTGGCGCCGCCTCGAGCGCCTCGAACGCTCGCGCCTCTCGACACAATTCGGTGTCAATCGCAGCCTCGAGGCCGGCGCTCCGCGTCGCGGCGAAGCCGCCGGCCAGCACGGCGAGCCGCTCGCCGTCGTGGCCCGACACCGCACCGGCGCCGGCCACGCGCACCACGCGCGCGGACACGGGCTCCGGGTCCCAGCCCGCGAGCTCGAGTGCCAGCGCGCACATGCGCGGCAGCTCGTCGGTGCCGCGCGCGTCCTGCCACAGCGCGCGGCGGATCTTGGTGTCGACGTCGGTCGGCACGTACGTCGCCGCGCTCGCGAAGTGGGCGGCGAGACAGAGCGCAAAGTAGTCGGTGCGCTCCGCGGGCGTCGGCTTCGCCGCCGCCGGCAGCCGATCTGCGCCGCGCAGCAGCGCGACGTATGGCTGCTCCGGCGCGCGCGCGTCGAAGAGCCACGGCGCCGTGTTCTCCACCTGCGCGCGCAGCATACGCGGACCGATGAAGCCGCCGAACGCGCCGCGCCCCTCGCGCAGGGCGACTTCGGCGGCGTCAGGCATCGACGGCGAGCACCGCGGCCTCGCACGGCCCGAGCTCGAGCTTCGCGGCGTCGCTCGGCAGCGGCGCGCCGGCGCGCGTCCACACGCCGTCGCGCACCGTCGCGGGCGGCAGGCCCGGCGCGCGCGGCTCGTCCTTGAAGTTCAGCGCCGCGAACGCGCGCGAGTCGCCTGCGCGTCGCTCCCACGCGAGCACGCCGTCGGGCGCGGGGAGCAGCCGCCAGTCGCCGCGCTCGAGCGCAGGCGTGCGCCGGCGCAGCGCCAGCAGGTCGCGGTACAGCCACAGGAGCGAGCCGCGGTCCGCGCGCTGCGCTTCCACGTTGCGCGTGCGCCAGTCGGCGGCGAGCGGCAGCCAGGGCTCGCTCGCGCTGAAGCCCGCGTTCGGGCCCGCGCTCCATTGCATGGGCGTGCGCTCGGGATCGCGCGACGCTTTTTCGTGTAGGGTCCATGCGAGCGGGTCCTGGCGCCGCTCGGGCGGGATCACGCCGTTGCGCATGCCGATCTCCTCGCCGTAATACAAAAACGGCGTGCCGCGCGCGGCGAGCAGGAGCACCGCGAGCGACCGCGCGCGCGCCTCGCCGAGCTTCGGGTCGTCGTAGCGCGACGCATGGCGCGGCACGTCGTGGTTCGAGAGCACGAGATCGGGCCAGCCTTCGGGCGGCACGGCGTGGTCGAAGCGCGCGAGCTCGCGGCTGAACGCGCTGGCGTCCCACGGCGAGAGCAGGAGCGCGAAGTTGAACGCGAGCTGCAGCTCGTCGCCGCGGCCGAGATACGTCGCCACCTGCTCGGGCTCGAGCCCGACCTCGCCGACGGCTGCGCGCTCCGGGTACGCGTCGAGCACGCCGCGGATGCGCCGCAGGAAGTCGTGGATGTCGGGGTGGTTCTCGTCGTAGATGTGCTTCTGGCCGCCCCACATCGGGCCGGGCCGGTCGCTCGGCGGGTTGTCGCGCAGCTCCGGGTCCTTCGCGATCCGGTGGATCACATCGATGCGGAAGCCGTCGATGCCCCGGTCGAGCCAGAAGCGCAGCACGCCGTGCATCGCGCGCTCGACTTCCGGGTTGCGCCAGTTGAGATCGGGCTGCGCCTTCAGGAACGAGCGCAGGTAGTACTGGCTCGTGATCGGATCGAGCTCCCACGCCGAGCCGCCGAACATCGCGACCCAGTTGTTGGGCGGGCCGCCGCCGGGCTTGGGATCGCGCCACACGTACCAGTCGCGCCGCGGGCTCGCGCGGCTCGCGCGCGACTCCAGGAACCAGGGGTGCCGATCCGAGGTGTGATTCGGCACCCAGTCGAGCATGACCTTGATGCCCCGCTCGTGCGCGTCGGCGACGACCGCATCCAGGTCGTCGAGCGTGCCGAAGGCGGGGTCGACGTCGCAGTAGTTCGAGACGTCGTAGCCGAAGTCCGCCATCGGCGACGGGAAGATCGGCGAGAGCCACAGCGCGTCGACGCCGAGCCAGGCCAGATGGTCGAGCCGCGCACGAATGCCCGCGAGATCTCCGACGCCGTCGCCGCTTCCGTCCATGAACGAGCGCGGGTAGATCTGGTACACCACGCCGTCCTTCCACCACGTGCGAGCCGACATGCCGCGATCCTAACGGTTCGGCCCGTCGGCGCCCGCGTAGAGCGCAGAGATCTCCACCGCGCGCGCGGCGACGCGCTCGCGCAGCTCGGCGGGCGCCACCACTTCGACGCCGGCGCCCAGGCCGAGCAGCGCGCTCTCGGCGTACTCGAGCTTCTCGAACACGAGCGCGCGGCGCTGCCAGCCATCGCGATCGCGCGTCGGCTGCGCGTCCGCCGGCGCGCGCCGGACAGGGTCGCCGAGCCGTTCCACCCAGGCGATGTGCGACGGCGCCACGCGCACGGTCACGGGGATGGCCGCGAGCGCCGCCTCGAAGCGCGCCGCCCAGTCGCGCCAGAAGGACTCCAGGTCGAAGGCGGGGTCGCGCGCGAACCCGGTGCCGGCGTCCTCGACCGCCGAGACGCGCGACACGCGGTACACGCGCAGCTCCGCGCCGACGCGTCCGACCAGGTACCACAGCCCGGCCTTCAGACCGAGCGCGACGGCGTCCACCTCGCGCGCCACGCGCCGGCCGTCGCCGCGCTCGTACGCGAAGCGCACGCGCCGGTCGCTCCACACCGCGGCGGCAAGCGCCTCGAGCGCCGGGTGCTCGGCCTGCGGCTGGAACCAGCCGCGCGCGTCCAGATGGAAGCGCTGGTTCGCCAGCGACGCGGCGGCGCGGAGCCGCGCGGGCAGCGCTGCCAGCACCTTGCGCTGCGCGCGCGCCAGCAGGCTGCCGAGCCCGAGCTCCGTTGCGGGGCCGGGCAGGCCCGCGAGGAACAGCGCGTGCGCCTCGCCGGCTTCGAGGCCCATCCACGGCGTGCGCCAGCCGGGGAGCAGCCGGCAGCCGCCGCCGGGCCCGCGCTCGGTGGCGATCGGAATCCCGGCCGAGCCCAGCGCCTCCAGGTCGCGGTAGATCGTGCGCGGCGAGACGCCGAGCTCGGCGGCGAGCTCGGCCGCGGTCCCGTGCCCGCGGCTCTGCAGCAGCTGAACGAGGGAGAGGAGGCGGCGAGCGCGCACGCACCGATCTTATCCGCTTTAGCTGACAAGAGCTGTCAGGATCCGGGCGTACGCTCGCGAGCATGGGCAAGGCACTCACGTGGGCCGCGTTCGCACAGCAGGAGCCGGAGCTCGCGGCGATCGGCCACCGGCTCCTCTACCCGTTCGGGCCCGACGCCGTGGCGCTGGGCTTCCTGGCCACGACGCGGGCGGACGGCGGCCCGCGCGTGCACCCGGTCTGCCCCGCACTGCTCGGCGGCGGCCTCTACGTGTTCGTGATCGACGCGTCGCCCAAGCGCGCCGACCTGGCGCGCGACGGCCGCTACGCGCTGCACGGCTTTCCGGCCGTGAAGGACGACGAGAGCTTCTACTGCGCCGGCCCCGCGCGCGAGATCGACGACCCGGCCGCCCGCGCCGCGGCGCGAGCCGGCTTCAAGAGCGTGGTGCGCGACGACGAGACGCTCTTCGAGCTGCGGCTCGAGCGCGCGCTGCACACGACTTGGGAGAACGCTCGAACGCCCGCGACCCGGCCGATCTACCGGAGGTGGCGCACGTGAACTGGGACGAGTTCGCGCAGGCGGCGCCCGAGCTGGCGCAGCTGGGCTTCGAGCGCATCGAGCGCAGCGGCATGGTGCTGCTCGGCACGCTGCGCCCCAACGGCTTCCCGCGCATCTCGCCGTGCGAGGTGATCTTCTGCGACGGCGAGGCGATGCTCGGCATGATGTGGCGTTCGCCGAAGGCGCTCGACCTGCTGCGCGAGCCGCGCTGCGTCCTACACAGCACGGTGTCGAAGACCGACGGCACCGAAGGCGACTTCAAGCTGTACGGCCGCGGCGTCGACGTGCGCGACCTCGGCCCGCGCAAGCGCTACTGCGAGGCGCTGTTCGCGAAGACGGGCTGGCAGCCGACGGAGCCCGAGTTCCACCTGTTCGTGATCGACGTCGAAGCCGCGGGCTTCACGTTGTTCGGCGGCGGCAAGAAGCTCGTGAAGGCCTGGCGGCGCTAGAGCCGCGCGACGCGGATCCCGCCGCCGTTCGAGCGCAGCTTCAGCCGTGGGCCCTTGTTGCCGCGCCGGCCCGCGACGCGCGACTTGTCGCGCCGCCACTCGCGGTCGAGCGGCACCTCGACCTCGACGTGCCCGCCGTTCGCCTTGGCGTCCAGGTCGAAGCTCGCCTCGTCGCGCACCAGGATCTCGACCGAGCCGCCCGAGCTGCGGATCTCGCCCTCGGGATCGCCGAGGAACACGATCGAGGTGGTGCCGCCCGACAGCCGCGCGTCGACCGCGCCGTCGACCCCGTCGATCGACAGGTCGCCGCCCGAAGAGCGCACGTCGACGTCGCCGAACACGTCGCGCAGGGTGGTGTTGCCGCCCGAGGTGCGCGCGCGGACGCCGCCGTCCAGATGCTCGAGCTCGAAGTTCCCGCCCGACGTGGCGACGCCGACCTGGCCCACGATGTGCGAGATCGCCACGTCGCCGCCGCTCGTCTGCAGGTCGACGTGGCCCGAGATGCCGTCCACGCGCGCGTCGCCGCCGCTCGTGTGCAACGCCAGCGAGTAGCGCCGCGGCACCCACAGCCGCGCGCGCACGTCGAGCCCGCCGAACAGGCCCGCCAGCCAGCCTTCCGTGCGCACGCCGAAGCGCACGTCGTCGCCCGCGCTCTCGAGCGAGAAGATCACCCGCTCGGGATGGCGGCCGCGCGCCTCGGCCTCGACGCGCACTTCGTCCGCGTCGTGCGAGCGCACGTCGACCGAGCCGCGCGCGCTGTGCACGTAGAGCGTGCCGCCGGGCTGGACCGGCACCACCTCTTCGAGATATTCCGGGCTCTCGATCCCCTCGATCACTTCCGCCTTCATAGCAAGGGCGGTGCCCGTGGGGGAAGCGCCGCCCGGGCGCCGCGCCGGGCCACTGCGCGGGCCGCGCGCTGCACTGTCCGAGGCCGCCTGCGCCCCGCGTGTAGAATGCCCGGGCCCCGCGACGGGGCCGGGAGGGGCGTCATGGCGGCTGCGGCGCGGGTCGGCGGCGAGTGCGCGAAGCGCTTCGCGCGCGTGCGCGAGGTCTTCGAGGCGAGCTTCGCGACGGGCGAGGTCGGGGCGGCCGTCGCAATCTCGCTGGGCGGCGAGCTCGTGGTCGACCTCTGGGGCGGCCACCGCGACGGCGCGCGGACGAAGCCCTGGGAGCGCGACACGCTCGCGAACGTGTACTCGACCACCAAGGGCGTGACGGCGATCTGCGCGAGCCGGCTGGTCGAGGCCGGCAAGCTCGACCTCGACGCGCCCGTCGCCGCCTACTGGCCCGAGTTCGCGCAGGCGGCCAAGGAGCGCATCCCCGTGCGCTGGCTGCTCTGCCACAAGGCGGGCGTGCCCGGCGTGCGCAAGCAGATCCAGATCGAGACGCTCTACGACTGGCCGGCGATCACCTCGGCGCTCGCCGCCGAAAAGCCGTTCTGGGAGCCCGGCACGGCGCACGGCTACCATGCGCTCACCTACGGCTTCCTCGTCGGCGAAGTGATTCGCCGCGTCGACGGGCGCAGCGTCGGCGGGTACTTCCGCGACGAGCTCGCGAAGCCGCTCGGCCTCGACTTCCACATCGGCTGCGGGCCGGAGCTCGACGCGCGGATCGCCGAGATCCTCCCGGCGCCGCCGTCCCCGCCGGGTGTGCCCAACCCGTTCGCGGCGGCGGCGGCGAATCCGGATTCGCTCGTCGGCCGCGTGTTCGCGAACCCGACCCTCGGCCCGGGCGCGGTGAACACGCGCCCGTGGCGCGCCGCGGAGATCCCCGCAGCAAACGGCCACGGCGACGCGCGCAGCCTCGCGCGCGTGTACGGCGCGCTGGCGACGACGGGCGTGCTCGACGGAGCGCGCGTGCTGTCGCGCGAGCAGATCGCGCGCGCGAACACGGAGCAGTCGTTCGGGCTCGACCAGGTGCTGTCGCCGCTGCACTCGCGCTTCGGGCTCGGCTTCATGATGACGCAGCCCATGATCCCGTTCGGCCCGAACCCGCATTCGTTCGGGCATCCGGGCGCCGGCGGCTCGATCGCGTTCGCGGACCCGGACGCCGGCCTCGGCTTCGCCTACGTGATGAACCAGATGCAGATGGGTCTCGGCGGCGACGCGCGGGGCTTCCAGCTCATCGCGGCGGCGTACGAGGCGCTTCGTTAGGATCGGCGCATGGCCAAGCGACAGGAGCAGGAAGAGGCACGCCCCGAGGTCACCGAGGTCGCGCCGAACGTGCTGCGCATGCAGCTGCCGATCCAGATGCCGGGGCTCGGCCACGTGAATTGCTACGCCCTCGTCGACGGCGAGGGCGCGGCCGTGGTCGATCCGGGGCTGCCCGGCACGGCGAGCTGGCGCGCCCTGCAGGACCGGCTGAAGCAGGCGGGCATCCGGCTGAAGCACGTGCACACGGTCATCGTCACCCACTCGCACCCGGATCACTTCGGCGGCGCCACGCGCTTCGTGCGCGAGTCGGGCGCGCGCGTCGTCGGCCACCGCAACTTCCGCTTCGGTCCCGCCGCGGCCACGCCCGAGGTCTCGGCGGAGCACCTCGGCGACAAGCCGGCCGCCGAGGCCCCCGCCGCGAAGCCGGCGGAACCCAGGCCCAAGCGCGCGGGCGGCGGGTTCGGGCCATGGACCGGGCCGACGCCGTGGGGCGGCGCGCGACCGCAGCCGCCGTTCAAGCAGCGCATCCGCTGGCGCATGATGCGCGCGTTCGGCAGCTCGGACTTCGTGCCCGAGATCTCGGACCCCGTCGAGAACGGCAACGTGCTGCGGCTCGCCAAGCGCGACTGGTTCGTGCTGCACACGCCGGGTCACACCGAGGACCACATCTGCCTGCACGACCCCGAGATGGGCATCTTCCTCGGCGGCGACCACGTGCTGCCGTCGATCACGCCGCACATCTCGGGCATCTCGTCGTCGCGCGATCCGCTGGCGTCGTTCTTCTACTCGCTCGACCGCGTGGCGGAGATCGGCGGCATCAAGCACGCGCTGCCGGCGCACGGCCACCCGTTCAGCGACTTGCGCGCGCGCACCGAGGCGATCAAGCGCCACCACTACGAACGGCTCGAGAAGATCCGCGAGATCTCGCGTGAGCTCGGCCCGGCGACGGTGGAAGCGATCTCGCAGAAGCTCTTCCAGCCGCGCAGCTGGGGCGCCATGGCCGAGAGCGAGACGTACGCGCACCTCGAGCACCTGCGGCTCGCCGGCAACGCCGAGAGCCACCGCGAAGGCGAGAAGCTCATCTACACCGCAGGGTGAGGTCCCATGAAGGCGATCCTCTGGGACAACGACGGCGTGCTCGTCGACACGGAGCCGTGTTACTTCGAGGCGTCGCGAGTGGCGCTGCTTCGGCTCGACGTCGAGTTCGACGAGAGCTCGTACGTCGAGTGCCTGCGTCAGGGCACGAGCTGCTTCGAGCTGGCGCGCGCGCGTGGCGCGAGTGAGTCGGCGATCGCGGCCGCGCGGGCGGCGCGCGACGCGCACTACGCCGAGCTGATCTCCGGTGGGATCGTGCTGATTCCCGGCGTGCGCGAAGCGCTCGAGTCACTACACGGCCGCGTGCCGATGGCGGTGGTCACGAGCTCGCAGCCGCACCACTTCGAGCTGCAGCACGCTCGCACCGGGGCGCGCCGCTTCTTCGAGCTCGTCGTGACCAGGGCCGACTACGCGAACACCAAGCCCGACCCGGAGCCTTATCTCGTCGCTGCGGCGCGGCTCGGCATCGCTCCCGCGGACTGTCTCGCCGTCGAGGACACCGAGCGCGGGCTCGTGTCTGCGACGCGCGCAGGCATGCGCTGCGCGGCGATCCCGCGCTGGCTCTCCGCCCGCGGCGACTTCCGGGCGGCCTGGCGCGTGCTCCGAAACGCGACCGAGGTCCCGGAGCTCTTCGCGCACTGGTAGAATGCGGCCATGAGCTACGCCGACGCCGTTCCCGACTTCGCGCTCCACGACGCGGACTCGCACGTCATGGAGACGGCCGACTTCTTCCGCGACTTCGCGGACCCCGACGTGCGCGAACGCATGAAGCCGCTGCCGATCACCGCGGTGCGGCCGGGCGAGACGAGCTTCATCGACGAGCTGCGCGCCCGCCACAAGACCGCCGAATACCGAGCGCGCGACGAGGCGGAGCTCATGACGCGCAAGAACTGGTCGGCGACGGGCTCGTTCCTGAAGGAGGACCGCCCGCGCGCGCTCGACCTGCTGGGCTTCGAGAGCCAGCTCGTGTTCAACACGTTCGGCTCGAGCAAGCTCGTGGCGCTGGAGCACGCCGACGACACCGATCTATGTTATGGCGTGGCACGCGCGCACAACCGCGCGCTGGCGGACTTCTGCGCGGTCGACCGGCGCCTCCTGGCGACGGGCTACGTGCCGCTCGCGGATCTGACGCGGGCGCGTCCCGCGGCGGAGGAGGCGCTTCGGCTCGGCTGCAGGGCGCTGCTCATCGCGTCGGCCTGTCCGGCGAATCATTCGCCGAGTCACGTGGCGCTCGACTCGCTCTGGGCGGTCGCGCAGGAGGCCGGCGCGCCGATCCTGTTCCACGTCGGCGGCGGCGGCCCGCTGCTCTCGCCGAAGTATTTCGAGAACGGCCTGCCGCCCGTGCCCGACTTCCACGGCGGCGCCGAGAACTTCCGCTCGATCGACTACATGGCGATCCCGTATCCGGTCATGCAGACGCTCGCGACGCTCGTCCTCGACGGGGTGCTCGAGCGCTTCCCGAAGCTCATGTTCGGCGTGATCGAGCAGGGCGCGTCGTGGCTGCCGGGCTGGATGCGGCTCCTCGACTCCGCCCTCGAGGCGTTCCACAAGAACGAGGAGCGGCTGCGCCGGCTGTCGCTGCGGCCCAGCGACTACGTGCGCCGCCAGGTGCGAGTCACTCCGTATCCCGCCGAGGACGTCGGCTGGATCGCCGCGCAGGCGGGGCCCGAGGTGTGCCTGTTCTCGTCGGACTACCCGCACGTGGAAGGCGGGCGGAACCCGATCAAACGCTTCGAGGCGAGCCTCGCGAGCGCCTCGGAAGACACGCGCCGGCGCTTCTATGGCGCCAACATGGTCGAGCTGATGGGCCCGATGCTCACTCGAAGTGCTTGAGCTCCGCCCAGGCCTGCGACACAGGAATGCGTAGGCCACGCGCGACCAGGATCGGCAGGTCGGCCTCGTAGGGCATGCAGAGCGGGCACTCGCGGCGGCCCTTCTCTTCGACGCTCTCGAACCACGCTGCGCGCTCGGGGGGAATCTCTCCAATCACGATCAGCACGCGCCCATCCCAGTCGCCCGGCCCCCACAGCCAGTACGAGTTGTGCGGCGAGATCGCGTGCGGCAGTCCCAGCTGCGCCCCGAAATAGTCGATCGCGCCCGCCTCGGCGTAGTTGCGGCCCAGGATCGCGGCGTGCGCGCGCTCCTCGGGCGGCAGCGCCTGGTAGACGCGCGCGACTTCCTCGGCGAGCTCGCGCCAGCCGAACATGAACGCGAACACCTGCGGCAGCCGGCCCGAGTCGGCGCGCTCCATCTTGGGCTGGCGGACGCCGAGCGCGGCGGAGTACGCGATGAAGCGCTCGGGCGCGAGCACCGGCACCGCCAGCGGCACAGCGGCGGCGCCGAACACGAGCACCGCCGCGCCCAGCGCCCGCTGCGCCGCGCGTCCGCCCCGGCGCGTGTCGAGCCCCCTGCAGAGCGCGACCGCGCCCGCCGCGAGCAGCAGCGCATAGGCCGGACCCAGGTAGTACACCTTGGCTCTCGTCGCGATCATGAACGCCAGGAGCGCGAGATACGCGACGGCGAGCGCCCGCGCGCCCGCGTTGCGCGGCGCGAGCAGGAGCCAGGCGAGCCCCGCGAGCCAGATCGGCGCGAACAGCGGATTCATGAGCAGGAGCTGGCCGCCGAGGAACTCGAGCGGCGACACCGGGTAGTTCTTCTCCGTCGCCGCGTTGCGCATGAACTCGAGGGTGGGCCCGCCGTGCGCGAGCTCCCAGCCCAGGTGCGGCGCGAACAAGAGCAGCGCCAGCGCGCCGCCGAGCCACAGCTCGTGAGTCGAGAGGTGCTTGCGCGCGCGCGTCGCGGCGAGTCCGACCACCAGCGCCGCCCCGAGGAACCCCACGCTGTACTTGTTCTCGAGCCCGAGCCCGGCGAGCGCGCCGAACGCGAGCCAGAGCCTTGGCTCGTCGCGCAGCAGGATGCGAAGCGCGAGCCACCACAGCAGCGTCCAGAACAGCACGTCGAAGCCGTTCATCGAGTAGAAGTGACTCACCGCCAGGAAGAACGGCGTGAAGCACGCCAGGAGCGCGGCGACGACCTGCGCGGCACGCCCCCCGCCGAGCTCGCTCGCGATGCATCCCGTGGCGAACACGGTCGCGGCGCCCGCCAGCGCGGGCAGAAAGCGCAGCGCGAGCAGCGAGTCGCCGAACGTCCCGCGCCACGCCCACAGGAGCGCGATCGAGAGCGGCGGGTGGTCGACGTAGCCGAGGCTCAGGTGGTTCGCGCAGGCGAGGTAGTAGAGCTCGTCGCCGAAGACGCCGTAGCCGCGCGCCGTGAGGAGAGAGAAGACGAGGCGCAGCGCCGCGACGGCGCCGAGAGCGGCGACGGCCGGGCGCTGCGCTTCGGTCGAGTCACTTCCCTTTCTTGTGCGGAGCGGGCTTCGCGGCGGGTGCGGGCGCGGGCGCAGGAGCGGGCGGCGGCGCCGGCGGTTTGATCTCGAGCAGCTCGATCTCGAAGGTGAGCGCCGCGCCGGGCCGGATCGCAGGCGGCGAGCCCCTGTCGCCGTAGGCGATGTCGGACGGGCAAGTGACCTTGTACTTGCCGCCGACCTTCATCTGCTGGAGTGACTGCGTCCAGCATGGAATCACGTGACCCAGCGGGAACTCGGCGGGCTCGCCGCGCTCGACCGAGCTGTCGAACACCGTACCGTCGCGCAACGTGCCGTGGTAGTTGACCTTGACGGTGTCGTCCGCGGTCGGGGTCGGGCCCGTGCCTTCGGTGAGCGTGCGGATGACGTACCCCGTGGCGCCCTTCGTCGCGCCCGGCTCGGCGGCCATCTTGTCGAGGTATGCGGCGGAGTCGGTCTTCTCCTTCTCCGCGGCCGCCATCTGGCGCGCCTTGCTGAACGCCTGCAGCTCCTTGCCGAGCGTCTTCGGATCGACCTTCTTGTCCTGCTTCAGCACGCCGTCGCGGAGCCCCTCTTCGAAGAGCGCGAGCTCCTGCTCGTTCAATTGGAACTGGTCGAGGCGCTCGGCGATGATGAGGCCGAGCGCGTAGATCGCCTTGGAGTCGTCCGTGTCGAGCTTCGGCGCGGGCGGCTTGGGCGGCTGGCAGCTCGCGGTCACCATCACGGTCGCCAGGAGGGCGGCCAGCGGCAGAACGAGCGTGCGGCGCATCGACATGGTCTCTCCCCCGCCGGAGGATTCCGGCGCGCGGGAGGATATCACGCGTCCGCGGGAGCGCCTTCCGGAAACAGCAGTGCGCCGCTCTCGATCAGGGCGCGGATGCGCGCGTCGTCGAAGCCGAGCAGCTCGCGCAACAGCTCGGCGCCGTGCTCGCCCGGCAGCGGCGCCGGTCCGCGTACCTCGTTCCGCGTCGCCGAGAAGCGCGCGGGCGAGCGCACGACGGGGCGCGTGCCGCCCTTCCTGTCGTCGACCGGCACCAGAAGTGCGCGCTCGCGCGCCAGCTCGCCGAGCAGCGCCTCCTTCGGCGTCACGACCGGCGCGGCCGCGAGCTTGGCGCGCGCGAGCCGTTCGAGCGCGGCTTCGAGCGACGGCTGCGCGGCGAGGAAGTCCGCCACCGCCTGGTGTCGGAGCGCGGCCTTGGTCCCGAGGTCCGCGCCCTTCGCCGCGGGATCGGGCAGCTCCTTCGCGAAGGCCGTCGCGAGTGACACCCATACGTGTTGCGCTGCGCCGCCGACTGCGATCCAGCCGTGCGCTCCGGCGTCGAAGATGGGGTTCATCACGCGGTCGTCGGGCGGCTCGATCAGTACGTTGCCCGCCTCGCTGTGACTCGCGAGCGTGGCGTCGAACATCGGCACCTCGACGTGCTGGCCCTGTCCCGTCGCCTCGGCCATGCGCAGCGCGGCCAGCAACGCGACGGACGCGTGCAGCGCGGTCAGCACGTCCGAGTACGCGATGCGCGGCTGCGCGGGCGTTTGCGCAGTCTGGCCGCGGTCGCGCAGGAGGCCCGTGATCGCGTGCACGATCGGCGCGTACGCGCGGCGGTCGCTCCACGCCGAGCCCGAGCCGAAGCCGTTCACCGAGAGGAGCACCGCGCGCGGGTTCTGCGCGCGGATCGCGGTCCAGCCGAGCCCGAGCCGCTCGGCGACGCCCGGCCGGAAGTTCTCGATCACGGCGTCGGAGATGCGCGCGAAGCCGAGGATGACGTCGGCCGCGCCGGGCTTGCCCAGGTCGAGGGCGATCGAGCGCTTGCCCACGTTCGAGAAGTGCAGCAGCCACGACTGACCGCGGTCATGCCGCGGCGCGATGTTGCGCGCGTCGTCGCCCTCGGGCGGCTCGACCTTGATGACTTCGGCACCGAGGTCCGCGAACAGCCGCCCCACGTACGGCCCCGCGATGACGCGCGACAGATCGAGCACGCGCACGCCGGTGAGCGGACCGTTCGCGAAGTCGAGTGGCATTCGGGCGATGCTATCACCCGGACGCCGCGGGCGTCGCTCAGCTCGGCTCCGCGGCGAGCGACATGATCCGTTCGCTCGAGATGCCGCTGATGAAGAGGCGTTCCTTCTGATTCGAGAGCAGCTTCGCGGTCCAGTCGACGGCTCCGCCGTCGCCGAGCTCGAGCCAGTCGCCGGCGCCGCGGCGCGCGTGGATCTTGAAACACAGATCGGTGTAGTAGCCGCGGCCAGAGGTGCGCTCGGGCGCGGCGACGACTTCGACGCCGGGAACTCCGGCGAGGAGACGCGCGCGCGGCTCGCCGGGTGCGAGGTCGGTCACGCCGATCCGGAGCGCGAAGCCGGGGCCCAGGAACTCGCGCGCCACGCGCGCGTGGAAGCGCAGGTGCGCGGCGAGCGCGGCCTCGGCGAAGCGCTCGCCGCGCGCGTCGCGGCCGGCGCTCGCCAGCGCGAACAGGCGGAAGTGCGCGAACGAGAGCGGCCCCGCGAACGCCTGCGTGCGCAGGTGCCGGTGGCTCGCCGCTAGGTGAACCGCGGACGTCGACCTCGCGTCCGCGCGCAACGACGCGCGCCGCCGGGCCGCGCACTCGAGGGCGAGCACGTTGGTGGCGTCGGAGAGCACCTCGACGGAGCGAGCCGACGCGAGCGCCTTGTCCTGGTGCACGGTGCCCAGCACCGAGCTCGTGCCGAGCGGACACACCGGCGACAGCTCGAGCGGCTCGAAGCCGTCGGGCAAGCGCGCGAACGCCGCCGCGTCGAAGCGCGCCAGCGCGCGCGGGTCGGCGGTCGATGCGCGCACGAGCCGGTTCGCCTCCCAGTCGGCGAGCACGTCCGCGGGCGCGCGTGCGGCCGCGCGGCGGCGGAACACCTCGAGGAGCAGCGAGTGCAGGTCGGCCTGCTGGATGCGCGCGGCCAGGAGCTCGGCGAGCTCCGGCACGCCGGCGTCGCGCTCGATGCGGCGCAGGATCTCGTCCTTCACGGCGCTCAGCCGTTCCAGGGCGTCGCGCGCGGCACGACGCGCGGCACGTTCGCGCAGTAGTGGCGGTACGCGTCGCCGAAGCGGCGCTCGAGCCCCGGCTCCTCGACGAGCGGGATGTACACCAGGTTGAGCGCCACGAAGAGCGCCGCCCACGCGAGGTGCGGCCACGAGCGCAGCACGAGCGCTTCGCCGAGCAGCACGAAGCCCACGCCCGAAATCATCGGGTTGCGCACGTAGCGGTACGGACCGGCGACCACGAGCGCCCGCGGCGGATCCCACGGCGCCAGCGTGCCCCGCCCGTCTTCCGCGAAGCGCCGCAGGGTCGCGACGAACAGAGTGACTCCCAGCGCGAGCGACGCGAGTCCCGAAGCGACTCCGAGCGAGCCGAGAAACGAGTCGGGGAACGAGGGCGACACCGCGAAACGTAAGCCGAGCCAGATCGGCACGAGCACCGCGACCGTGAACGGCAGCGCGAGGACCGCGAGCGTGTGGCGAAGGGCGTAGGACAAAGCGTCCCGATTCTACAAGCCGCTACCGGCGTGCGCGCCGGCGCCGGCGCTCGGCGCCGGCGCGCCCTCCCCGCCCCGCTGGCCCGCCGCTTGCTCCCTCCCCGTCGAGATCGACGAGAAGGAGTGACCATGCGCACCCCCTGGATCGCCTGCCTGGCCGCGCTCTCCCTCGGCTCGGTGGCCTGCTTCCCCGTTCCCGTGCCCGTCCCCGGCCCCGCACCACGACTACGTCGAGGAGCATCGCGACCCGAACATCGTGATCTACGATCACGACCCGGGCGGCGGGCGCGACTGCTGGCCGCACGAGGACCACTGGCACTGCCGGCGCTAGCCGCCGCGCGGCCTAGAAGTAGCCGCGCATGATGTCGCGCACCCAGTCGGGCACGCGCGCGCCGGGCGCCGAGTCGAAGTCGGGGAAGTAGGGCTTCAGGTCGACGATCGGCGTGCCGTCGATCGCGTCGAGCCCGCGCACGCGCAGTCCGTCCGGCTCGACGGCGACGATCGGCACGACCGTCACTCCGAGCGGATTCGGCCGGTCCTTCGCGCGCTGCGCGAAGATGCCGAGCTCGGGGAGATCCGCGCGGCCGCGCGGCCGGCGCATCAGGTGGCGTGCCGGCTCGTAGCTCGCGCCGTGCAGATACGCGATCACGAGCGCGTGCGAAAACGACTCGAGCCCGCGCAAGCCGGCGCGGTACTCGGGCAGGAGCTCGATCCGCGACTCCACCGCGCCCCAGCTCTCGTCGACCTTCTCGGTCGCGCTGGAGCGCACGAAGCCGATCGGACGCAGCGGCAGCTCCAACCGCGCGCCCTAGCCCGCCAGCAGCTTCAACACGTCGCCGTAGAGCAGGCGCTTGTGCGTCTGCATGACGACGCGGTTCTTGCCCGCGAGCGGCGCGGCGAGCGCGACCGCCTTGGGCAAGAGGTCGATCTCGGGCACGGAGTGGTCGACGATACCGCGCGCCGCCGCCTCGTCGGCGCCGTAGCGCTTGCCCGTGACGATGGCCTCGTGCGCGGCCAGCTTCGGCAGGCGCGCCTGGATGAGCGCGGCCATGCCCGGGTGCAGCGGCAGGCCGAGGTCGATCTCGGGAATGCAGAAGAAGCCGCGATCGTTGCGCATGACGCGGAAGTCGCACGCCAGCGCCAGCATCGCGCCGCCCGCGAACGCGTGGCCATTCAGCGCCGCCACCGACGGAATCGGCGACGCCAGGATGCGCGCGAAGATGCCCAGCATGCCGGCGAGCACCTCGCCGGCGCGCGAGCGGCCCTCGCCCGACATCCAGGCCAGGTCGAGCCCGTTCGAGAAGAACTTGCCGTCGCCGGTGAGCACGAGCGCCGTCGCTTCGTCGGCGTGCTCCGCTTCGTCGAGCGCGCCCATCAGCTCGGCGATGAAGGGCGGATTGAAGCGGTTCTCGCCGCTCTTCATCGCCACGACTGCGACCGGGCCCTCCCGGCGGAGCTCGATCATTTCTTCGCGGGCTCGAAGTCGAAGTCGCGCACGTAGTGACAGGTGTAGCCGCCCGGATGCTTCTGCAGGTAGTCTTGGTGGTAGTCCTCGGCCTTCCACCACGCGCCGGCGGGCACGATCTCGGTCACGATCGGCTTGCGCCACTTGCCCGACGCCTCGACCTCGGCCTTCACCTCTTCGGCGATCTTCTTCTGCTCGTCGTTCTGATAGAAGATCGCCGAGCGATACGACGTGCCGATGTCGTTGCCCTGGCGGTTCTTCGTGGTCGGGTCGTGGATGCGGAAGAAGAAGCGCAGCAGCTCGTCGTACGAGATGCGCGCGGGGTCGTACTCGACCTTCACGGCTTCGGCGTGGCCCTCGTGGTTCTCGTACGTGGCGTTCGGGACCTTGCCTCCGGTGTAGCCGACCTCGATGTGAGTGACTCCCGGCTCGGCGCGCAAGAGCTCTTCCATGCCCCAGAAGCAGCCGCCGGCCAGGATCGCCGTCTCGCGCGCCGTGCTCGTCTTCACGCCCGCCTTCTCGAACGCGGGCAGGAACTGGCCGTAGCCTTCCGCCGCGAGGTGGTCGACGGGGATGAAGCGCAGCGACGCCGAGTTCATGCAGTAGCGCTTGCCCGTCGGCGCGGGGCCGTCGTCGAACACGTGGCCCAGGTGCGAGTCGCCGTGCGCGGAGCGCACCTCGGTGCGCGTCGAGAAAAGCTTGCGGTCTTCCTTGGTGGTCACGTTGTTCGGGTCGAGCGGCTGCGTGAAGCTCGGCCAGCCCGTGCCCGAGTCGTACTTGTCGAGCGAGGAGAACAGCGGCTCGCCCGACACGACGTCGACGTAGATGCCGGGCTCGTGGTTGTTCCAGTACGCGTTGTGGAACGGCCGCTCGGTGCCCTCGCGCTGCGTCACGTCGTACTGCAGCGGCGTCAGGCGCTCCGCGAGCTCTTTGTCCGAAGGCTTCTTGTACTTCACGACGGGTCCTCCTCCGCACTGCGCGTGCGCCGCGCCGGCGAGCCCCGTGACCAGGAGGCACAGGACGGCGGCGAGCGCACGCTTCATCAGCGAATCGTACCGGCTGGTCGGATTCATTGCACCGACGTTACGTGTCGGCGCGCCGGATGGATCCCGGCCGAAACCCGCCTGCGCGCGGGTCCATCCCAGGCTTGGATGCCGCGCCGCGTCGAGTTCTTCTTCGACTACCTGTCCCCCTATTCGTACCTCGCCGACACGCAGCTCTCGGGGCTCGCGGCGCGAACGGGCGGCGAGATCGTCTACCGACCGGCGCTCCTGCACGGCGTGCTGACCGGCAGCGGGAACACGCCGCCGCCCACCGTGCCCGCACGCGCGAGGCACATGCCGGCGGACCTCGCGCGTTGGGTCGCGCGCTACGGCGTCGACTTCGCGTTCAATCCGGCGTTCCCGATGAGCACGGTCAACGCGCTGCGCGCGGCGCTCGCCGCCCAGGCCGCGGGCGGCTTCGCCGCGCTGCACCGCGCGCTCTTCCGCGCCGTGTGGGTCGAGCGGAAGAACGTGTCCGACGCCGCGGTGCTCGGCGACGTCATCGCGAAAGCCGGGCTCGACTCCGACGCTCTCCTCGCCGAAGCCGCGAGCGAGCCGACGAAGGCGCGGCTCAAGGCGAACGTCGACGAAGCGCTCGCGCGCGGCGCGTTCGGCCTGCCGAGCTTCTTCGTCGGCGACGAGCTCTTCTTCGGCAACGATCGGCTGGGTTTCGTCGAAGCGGCGCTGTCCAGCGCGCGCTAGGCTGTCTGCCTCGTTCCGAACGAGGGAGATCGCCCATGGCCGCCGAGCCCGTTCCGCCGCACACGCCGCTGCTCGACTACTACGACGAGGCGCGCGACCCGGCGCGCGTGCGCTTCGTGCGCGAGCTCTTCGACAAGACCGCGCAGCACTACAACACGGTCGAGGCGCTGTTCCTGAACGGCGGCCTCTGGTACCGGCGCTTCTCGCTCGCGCGCGCGGGTCTGCGGCCGGGCATGAAGGTGCTCGACATGGCGACGGGCACGGGCGCGGTCGCCCGCGGCGCCGCGCGCATCGTCGGGCCGAGCGGGCGCGTGTTCGGCTGCGATCCGAGCCGCGGCATGCTGCGCGAGGCGCGGAAGGTGTTCTCGGGGCCGCTCACGCGCGGCATCGCCGAGCAGCTGCCGTTCCGGAGCGAGCTCTTCGACTTCGTCACCATGGGCATCGCGCTGCGCCACGTGGCCGATCTGGTCGGCGCGTTCCGCGAGTACCGCCGCATGCTCAAGCCGGGCGGGCGTTTGTGGCTGCTCGAAGGCCACGTGCCGAAGTCGCGCGTCGGCCACTCGCTCACGCGCTTCGTGTGGAAGCGCGTGATCCCGGGCATGACGCTCCTCTCCACGCGCAGCCGCGATGCGAAGCTGCTCATGGACTACTACTGGGACACCGTCGAGAAGTGCGTACCGCCCGAGACGATCGTCGCGGCCCTGCGCGAAGCCGGCTTCGCGAGCCCGAAGTTCGCCGTCGTCGTGCCCGGCGCCTTCTGCGAGTACACGGCGACGCGCTAGTCGCGCGCGTCGCCACTCCGCCCGAGCTCGAGCGCGCCGCCGAGCCAGCCCATGCGCACGCCCCCGTTCGCCACGAGCGCCGCGTCGCGCGCGGTGAGTCCAGGCAGCGGCACGAGCGAGAAACGGTGCGCGAGGAAACGCAGGATCGAGCCCGTGTCGTACGGGGTGTGATCGATCTCGCCGCGCTTCGCGAATGGCGAGACGATCACCGCCGGGACGCGCGTGCCCGGCCCGAGCAAATCGCCCTTCGGCGGCGCCGCATGGTCGAACTGACCGCCGAACTCGTCGAACGTGATCACGACCAACATGTGCGGCCACTGCGGACTCGCACGCAGCGCAGCGACGACTTCTTTGATCTCGCGGTCGCCGGACCACAGGTTCGCGTAGCCCGGGTGCTCGTTCTGGAAGCCGACGGGCTTGTAGAAGGCGACCTGCGGCAGCTTGGCGTCGTTGGCGTCGCGCAGGAAATCCGAGCGGTCGCGAAGGTGCAGTGTGCGCGCCTCGGGGTGCCGGACCGGATCGAACGCCGCGTAGTAGTTGAACGGCTGGTGGTGCGGCTGGAAGGCGGGGAACTGCGCGTCGGAGGTCTTGGTGTCCGGGTGCCAGTTGTAGATGGTGGTCGACTTCGCGCCCTTCCCCGCGCCGTTCCAGGGCTGCTTCACGGCGGCCGCCCAGCCGCCCGCGTACCAGGCCCACGTGACGCCCTTCTCGTCGAGCTCTGCCCCGATCGTCGTCTGCGTCTGCGGCTCGAGCGTGTTCGCCCGCTGCGGGTCGGCGTAGAGCGGGTGGCTCGCGTCCGCGGGCGCGACGCCGCTGGGTTGATAGGGCGGCTGCATCGTGTTCACGGCGCGATAGCCGTCACCGAGGCCGAAGTAGTCGAGCGGTGCGAGGTTGCCGCTCAGCGCGAACGACGTCGGCCCATTCATCGCCGATGCGTCCTGCGTGGGACCCGGCACGAGCTGCGGCACGCCATTCCTCGGCGCGCCGAGCACACTGATCGAGGCGCCCGCGTCCTTCGCAAAGGCGGCCGACACCGTCGGTGCGCACGCACACACGAGGTACTGATGGTTCAGGAACGAGCCGCCGTATGCGCCCTGGAAGAAGTCGTCTGCGAGCGTGTAGTGCTTCGCGAGCTCCCACAGCTCCGTACCCCGGCCGTCGAAGTAGCCCATCACCAGACCGCCGGAGTCCGCCCAGGCGACGAACTGGTCGTTCTTGCCGCCGTCGATCTGCATGATGTTCTCGAAGAACCGGTGGTAGAGGTCGCGCGTGATCGCATCGTTGAAGAGCGGCGCGTAGCCGAAGTGGGGCACCCGATCGTCGATCTGGAACGGCGCGTTCGGCCAGACGTTGGTGGTCTGTTTCTCGGTCACGACTGGAGCCTGACCCGGCGCAGTGAGCCCGCCCCACGCCGGCGGCAGCCAGTCCAACGGGGTCACTCCATCGCGGTCGACCTGCTCGATGGACGCGTCCTCCTTCTGGAGCCCGTTGGCGTTCGGAAACAGCCCGAACAGGTTGTCGAAGCTGCGGTTCTCGAGATAGATCACGACGACGTTCTGGATCTGATCGACCGCGAGCCAGTTGCGCAGCACGGCGGGGAGATCGAGCGCGCCGCGGAGCCGCGCGTCGGCGACGGCGTCCTCGATTCGGATCGCCGCGAGCTGCGCCTCGGTCGCGAGCCGCGCCCTCACCGCGGGATCGCGCTCGGCGCCGAAGTCCTCGGCGAGCTGTGCCTCCGTCACGCCGACGCGCGCGGCTAGCATGCGGCTCGCCGCGGCCCCGCCCGCGTTGGCGACTTCGCCGGCAGCGACGAGCTCGGTGGAGATCGGGCTCAGCACTTCGGCTCCGGCCGGCGCGCGGAAGACCAACCCCGGCTCGATCTCGGCGGCGAG
>Ga0335076_10001388_pt1 | contig 23435 bp, 14 predicted proteins | sample Lox_Sample_25_FD_206717 | JGI IMG/M metagenome (GOLD analysis project Ga0335076, IMG submission 206717) | Soil microbial communities from Loxahatchee National Wildlife Refuge, Florida, United States - Lox_Sample_2.5 | ecosystem: Environmental > Terrestrial > Soil > Wetlands | place: USA... | reverse complement strand
GGGACGTTCGCCAGTTCGACATGACGGCCCTGTCTCTGCGCCTCTCGACGGCGGCCAACGCCGTCAGCAAGCTTCACAGCGTCACCGCCAACAACACCTGGCAGGGCCTGGGCGGCAAGCAGATCCAGGCCGTAACCAACGGCGTCCACATGCCGACCTGGGTCGGGCAGCCGATGCGCTACCTGTTCGAGCGCCATCTCGGCGCCGAGCTGGACAACGTCGACGCCCGCAACGCCTCGGACGAGTTCTGGGAGAGGACCGACCAGATCCCGGACATGGACCTCTGGGAAGCTCATCAGCGCCAGAAGCTCGAGCTGATGATCTTCGCCCGAAACCGGCTGCGCCATCAGTTCGCCCGCCACGGCGAATCGCCGACGACGCTCGAGGAGTTGGAGGACAACCTCGACGTCGGGGCCCTGACCATCGGCTTCGCCCGGCGCTTCGCGACCTACAAGAGAGCCGCCCTGCTGTTCACCGACATGGACCGCATCTCGCGGCTGCTGTGGGACAAGGAACGTCCCGTTCAGGTCATCTTCGCCGGCAAGGCTCACCCGGCCGACCGGCCGGGCCAGAGCGTCATCCAGGAGATCTTCGCCAGATCGCGCTCGCCCCAGCTGCGCGGCCGGGTCTTCATCCTCGAGGACTACGACATGCGCGTCGCCCGCTTCATGGTCCAGGGCGTCGACATCTGGCTCAACAACCCGCGCCGGCCGCTCGAGGCTTCGGGCACCAGCGGCATGAAGGCCTCGGCCAACGGCGTGGTCAACCTGTCCGTCCTCGACGGCTGGTGGGACGAGGGCTGGGTCGGTGACAACGGTTGGGCCATCGGCGGGCGGGAAACCAATCCCGACGAAGGCGCCCAGGACTACGCCGACTCGCAGGACCTCTACCGGCTCCTCGAGGAGGAGGTCGTGCCGCTCTACTACGGCCGCAACGGCGACGACGTCCCGGAGAACTGGACCGCCGAGATGCGCCGCTCGATCGCCAGCACGCTCTGGCGGTTCTCGACGATCCGGATGCTGCACGAATACGTCGAGAAGATGTACCTCCCGGCGGCCGGAGCCGAGGTGAAGAAGCAGCCCGCCCGGCGCGCCGCCCACGAGGCCGGCTGAGGAGCGGCTCGGATCGCGTCGAGGTCGCCGGCCCGGCCGGCCCGGCGACGTTCAGAGGAGGGCCACCATGGCTGATTACCAGTGCGGCGCCTGCGGGGCGCGGATTACCGGCGACGAGCTCGTCTGCCCCGCCTGCGGCCACACGGCCGGTCAGAAGTGCGCCGCCTGCGGCTACGTCTCGTCCAGGCAGACCTTCGTCGGAGTGCCCTGCCCGCAATGCGGCTCGCGGCTGCACCTGCCCAAGAAGCAGGCCAGCCCCTGGCTCGGCATCGCCAAGGCGTTCGGGGTCATCATCGGCGCGGTTCTCGTATTCGAGTTGATCGGTCTGGCTCTAGGCGAATTCCACTACCCAACGACTGTGAAGGGGCCGATGGTCGCGGCGCGCTACGGTGCCACGGCCACCCTCCTGGCCGACGGCCGGGTGCTGCTGGCCGGCGGCCAGGACGTTTCGGGCGTGCTCGCCTCGGCCGAGCTGTTCGATCCGACCACGAACAAGTTCACCGCCACAGGCTCGCTCGAGACGGCCCGGTCGGGCCAGACCGCGACCCTGCTGCCGAACGGCAAGGTGCTGATCGCCGGGGGCAAGGACGCCGGCGGCGGTACCACCACCTCGGCCGAGCTGTACGACCCGACCACCGGCAGGTTCAACGACACCGCCTCTATGGCCACCGGCCGATCGAACCAGACCGCCACCCTCCTGCCCGACGGCAAGGTCCTGATCGCCGGGGGCAAGAGCGGCAACAGCGCCCTCGACTCGGCCGAGCTGTACGACCCGACCAGCGGCAAGTTCACGGCCACCGGGTCGATGGCCGCCGCCCGCTTCGGTCAGACCGCGACGCTGCTGGCCGACGGGCGGGTGCTCATAGCCGGGGGCCAGAACAGCGGCGCGGCTCTGGCGTCGGCGGAGGTCTACGACCCGGCGACGGGCACGTTCGGCGCCACGGGGTCGATGGCCACGCCCCGCGACGACGACACGGCCACGCTCCTGCCCGACGGCCGGGTCCTGATCACCGGCGGCGGCGAGATCGGCTTCCAGACGACCCGGGCCACGGCCGAGCTATTCGACCCCGCGACCGGGACGTTCAGCCCGGCCGGCTCGATGACGGGCGGGCGGGAGAACCAGACGGCCACGCTCCTGCCCGACGGCCGGGTCCTGATCGCCGCCGGCGAGAACGATGCCGTCGATCTGGCCACGGCCGAGCTTTACGACCCGAAGACGGGCACATTCGCGGCCACGGGGTCGCTGAGCGCCGCCGTCGACAGCCAGACCGCCACGCTACTCCAGGACGGCCGGGTCCTGCTCGCCGGCGGCCGATCGGGCGACCCGTTGAACGAGGCCGCGCTCTACGATCCCGCCTCGGGGAAGTTCAGCACGCCTGCGTCATAGCCGGGCGTCGCGTTCGTTCGGGCGTCGCGTTCGTTCGGGCGTTCGTTCGGGCGTCCAGTCAGTCGTCGCGGCCGCCGGGCGCCCAGAGACCGCCGGTCTCGGTCATCCAGTCGGCGACGCGGTTGCAGGCGGCTTCGATGTCGTCGTCCGACACGTCCAGCTCCAGGACGGGCAGCGTCGACCCGGCGGCGAGCTCGCGCAGCAGCTCCTGCTCGCGGATGAACGGCCGCAGGTCGTCGTACTGCGAGGGCTTGCCCGAGACCTTGAGCCGCTCGGCGCGGGCGGCTTCGAACGTCTCGGGCCGCCGGACGCACATGACCATATGGAACCCGAGCGGCCGGAGGCGATCCTCGAGCCAGCCGAAGTCGTAGTCGACGCCCCGCTCGGTACGCTGGCAGGCCCGGGTCGAGAGGTGGAACCGGTCGACGATCCACGAGTAGTAGGGCAGCAGCTCGAAGAGGCGCGCCCAGGTCGCGTAGGTCTCGAGCGCTCGCGCCTCCTCGTCGGCGGCGAAGTTGATCAGGCCGCGGCCCCACGGAAACGGCGTGAAGGCGCACCACTCCCCGGAAATGAGGGGCGAGTGATAGGCGTAGCGGCGCGGCCCGACGATCCGGGGATGCTCGTTGAGGGCAAAGGCCAGATCGGTCTTGTGGGTCAGGCGCGTTCCTTCGAGGATGATCTTGGGTGTCAGCTTGGCCATTCGTCCTCCGGACTCAGGCCGGCTCGCGCCGGGTCTGTCTGGCGGGAATCTCTAGCCAGGCCGCGGTGCCCGGGTCAAGCGCGCCGTCGCGAACGGGAGCGCTGGCCAGCAGCACGGTCGCGTCAGCGGGCAGCGGCATCGCGCCGACCGACAGGTTGACGGCGCAGACGAGCCCGGCGCCCCTGGCAAACAGGAACGTGCCGGCGGGGCTCGACAGCCAGCGGAACGAATCGCCCCGAAACCCCGGATGGGTCCGCCGCAGCCGGAGCGCCGCCCGGTAGAGACCGAGTGTCGACCCCGGGTCCGCCGATTCGGCCTCGACGCTGAGCCGCGCCCATGACTCCGGCTGAGGCAGCCACGGTCGCGTCCCGTCGGGCCCGAAGCCGTACGGGGGCCGGTCTCCGGACCAGGGCATCGGTACGCGGCAGCCGTCGCGGCCCGGATCGGCGCCGCCGGAACGACGGAATGTAGGGTCCTGGCGGGCCTCGGCCGGCAGATCGAGCACCTCCGGCAGGCCCAGCTCCTCGCCCTGGTAGACGTAGGCGCCGCCCGGCAGGGCCAGGGTCAGCAGGGCCGCGGCCCGGGTCCGGACCAGGCCGAGCTCCTGATCCGACGGGGCGACTCGATCCCAGGCCACCCAGGACCGGCCGCCCGCCGGCCGGCCGTACTTGAACGCCGGCCGGGGCAGATCGTGATTGCCGATGACCCACGTCGCCGGCGCGCCGACGGCCGCGTGCGAGGCGAGAGTGGCGTCGATCGAGCCCCGCAGCCCGGCGGCGTCCCAGGGCCGCAGGGCGAAGTCGAAGTTGAAGGCGGTCTGGAGCTCGTCGGGCCGGAGGTAGCGGGCGATCCGGGTGGCGGAAAGGGCGATCTCGCCGCACAGGACCGCGTCGTGGCCGGACCCCTCGACGATGCGGCGCCAGACCCGATAGATCTCGTGGACTTCTTCGCGGTCGGCGAACGGGTGCGCGCTCGGCGTCACGGCGTCGGCCGGCTCGGCCACGCCGCCGGGCGGCATGTCGGGCAGGCCGGGCTGCTTGACCAGGAACGAGGCCACGTCGATCCGGAAGCCGTCGATGCCGAAGTCGAGCCAGAAGCGGAGGATCGACTCGAACTCGGCTCGGACCTCCGGGTTCGACCAGTTGAGGTCGGGCTGCGATGAGTCGAACAGATGCAGATACCACTGCCGCGGTTGGCGGCCGTCGTCGGGGGCGAGCGTCCAAGCCGCCCCGCCGAAGATGCTCGACCAGTTGTTCGGCGGCTGTATCCCGCCGGGCCCGCGGCCGTCGCGGAAGAGGTAGCGGTCTCGGGCGGGCGACCCTCGCGGGGCGGCGAGCGCCTCGACGAACCAGCGGTGGGCCGACGAGGTGTGGTTCGGGACCAGATCGACGATGATCCGCAAGCCCCGGGCATGGGCGTCGGCGACCAGGCCGCGGGCGTCGTCCAGGCTGCCGAAGAGCGGATCGATGGCCCGGTAGTCGGCTACGTCGTAGCCGCCGTCGGCCATCGGCGAGCGGTACCAGGGCGTGATCCAGATCGCGTCGACCCCGAGCTCGACGAGGTAGTCGAGCCGGCTCCGGATCCCGGCGATGTCGCCGATGCCGTCGCCGCCCGAGTCGGCGAAGCTGCGAATGTAGATCTGGTAGACGACCGCGTCGCGCCACCAGGCGCCGCTCGATTTCCGCTCGTCTGACGTTGCCCGAGCCACTGCCAAGTCGATTCCTCGTGATGCCGGCTGACCGGGCCGGCCGAAAGCCGGCCGGCCGCGCGGGCCGGTGGCCACCTTACAGGGACGGATCGGTCGCGCGCAGCGCCAGTCGAGCGTGGCGCGACTAAACTGCGTGAACCGCCGGCTGGCATCTCGCGGGCGGTCGTAGCCGGGAGGATGCCGTGCTCCAGACGAGCCGGTCGGGACGGATGGGCCGGGCGAGCCAGGTCGCCGCGGCCGCGAGGCTGCTGGTCGTGGCCATGGTCGTAGCGGCCTGTCAGGGCTCGACGGCCAGCGCGGCCCCGGCCTCGACCCTGCCCTCCGGGTCGTCCGCGACGTCCGCCGCGCCCGCCGTCACGGCCTCGGCCGCGGCCGCGACCTTCTCGCCGTACGGCGCCCCCGGCGCCGCGGCGCAGCTGGCCTACCCGCAACGGACGGTCTTCGTGGAGCTGTTCGAGTGGAAGTGGACCGACGTCGCGACCGAGTGCGAGCAGTGGCTCGGGCCCCACGGCTTCGCGGCGGCCCTGGTCTCGCCTCCGCAGGAGCACGCCGAGATCGACGACGCCACGAACCAGTACCCGTGGTGGGAGCGCTACCAGGCGGTCAGCTACACGATCGACAGCCGCAGCGGCACCCGGGCCGAGTTCGCCGACATGGTCAGCCGCTGCCGCGCCGCCGGCGTCGCGATCTACGCCGACGTCATCCTCAACCACATGGCCGCGGGCTCGGGAACCGGCAGCGCCGGCACGGTCTACACCAAGTATTCCTATCCGGGGCTGTACGGCCCGTCCGACTTCCACGCGAACCCGAACCCGAAATACCCCAACGTCTTCTGCGACCACTCGGTCAGCGACTGGAACGACCCGGTCGAGGTCCGGACGTGCGAGCTCGACGGCCTGGCCGACCTTCGGACGGAGGACCCGACCGTCCAGGACAAGCTCGCCGGGTACCTGGCCGACCTGTACTCGCTGGGCGTACGAGGCTACCGGATCGACTCGGCCAAGCACATCGACCAGAACCAGCTGGCCTCGATCCTGAACCGGCTGCGGGCCAAGCTGCCCAAGGGCGCGACCTTCTTCGTCGACCAGGAGGTCGACGACTTCGGCGGCGACGCCGTGCCCGACGACCTCTACTACCCGATCGGCAGCGTCGACGACGTCGTCTACACGACGGACATCACGGCCGGCTTCACCCACACCGACGAGACCGTTTCGGACCTCCAGCATCTCGACACCGCGCCCTACGTCTCGCCCGGCTCCGAATCGGTGGTCTTCACGGACAACCACGACACCCAGCGCGGCCACCTTGGCACGGGGCTGACCCTGAGCTACAAGCGCGGCGCGCTCTACGTCCTGGCCAACGTCTTCATGCTGGCCTACCCGCTTGGCTATCCGCGGGTCATGTCGAGCTACGTCTTTAGCGACACGGAGGCCGGACCGCCCTCGGACGCCCGGGGGCAGACCGATTCCATCTACGCGCCTGGCTCGACCGCGCCCGACTGCGGCCTCGCTCCGGGCCAGTGGGTCTGCGAGCAACGCTGGCATGCCATCGCCGGCATGGTCGGCTTCCGTGACTTCACCGCCGGCTCGCCGACCGTGACCGATTGGTGGTCCAACCCGGCCGACGGCAACCAGGTCGCCTTCGGGCGCGGCAGCGCAGGTTTCGTGGTCATCAACCGCTCGACCAGCCCGCTGTCGCAGACGCTCCAGACCGGGCTCGCGGCCGGCACCTACTGCGACGTCGTCAACGGCGACCTGGCGGCTGGTTCCGCCGGCTGCACGGGCGTCTCGATCGCGGTTGCCGCCGACGGCAGCGCCCGTTTCGACGTCCCTCCGATGCAGGCCGTCGCGCTCCACGTCGGCGCCATGGTGGCCGGCCGGTAGCCGATCCCGGGGCCGGCCGACCGGCCTCGAAGCGGGATTGGACCTCGCCGCGAGGCTTCGCCGCCACTTCCTGAGGTCCCCGCGGGGATTCGGCGAAATTCGGGTTGACACCGCGCTCTTCGTGCCGCTAATCTCGGTCGAACCGGTTTATGAACCGGTTCGACGGGTCAGGGAGCCTACCCCGGAGAGAGTCGGTCAGGGAGCCGACTCGAAAGGGCGGGGTCGAGTGAGCGAGGAAGCGTGCACCAATCGCGCCTCGGACGCGTACGCATCGGGGACGTGGCAACGGCTGCGAGCGTCTCGAAGTCGACCGTCTCCATCGCGTTCAACAACCCGGACCGGCTGAGCGCCGAAACCGTCTCGCGCATTCGCACCGTCGCCGAGGAGCTCGGCTACCGACCTCATCCGGTCGCCCGGATGCTGGCCCAGCGGCACACCAGCACCATCGGCATCCTGACGCCGCAAGCCCTGGTCGCCGCCTTCGCTAACCCCTTCTTCAGCATGTTCAGCCAGGGCGTGGCCGGAGTGGCCGAGGAGTTCGGCTACGGCCTGCTCTTCGTCTCGCCGCTGCATGGCTCGCTGGCCAGAGCGGTCGCTCGAGCCACCGTGGACGGTTTCGTCGCGGTCGGCTTGGGCGAGGACCATCCCGAAGTTGGCCAGATCCGGAGCGCCGGCCTGCCGATCGTGCTGATCGACTCGGCCGCGTTCCCGGAGCACGGCTCCGTGACCATCGACGACGAAGCAGGCGCCATCATGGCCGCCGATCATCTCCTCGACCTGGGCCACACCGATCTGCTGGTCATGGCCGTCGAGCCGCCCCAGTTCGGGCTCGAGGACGAGGTCCAAAACCCAACCCTCGACAGCGCCATGACCCGGCGCCTGCGAGGCTACCGCAACGCCACCGAGGCCCGCGGCATTCATCTCACCGACGAGCGGGTGGTGACCGGACCGGCCAGCGTCGAAGGCGGCATGATCGCCTTCAACAAGGCTCTCGAGTCCGGGCTCAAGTTCACTGCCATCCTGGCGATGGCCGACGCTATGGCGATCGGCGCCATGCACGCCGCCCAGGCCAGAGGACTGGCCATCCCCGACGACATCAGCCTGGTTGGTTTCGACAACATCGACGAAGCCGAGCACACCCATCCACCGTTGACGACCGTGCACCAGCCCGTCAGGGAGAAGGGCGCGGAGGCGGCCAGATTGCTCCTGGCCGCTGTCGACGGAAGAGACAACGGGAAACCGGAACACAGGCTCCTGGAGACTCGGCTGATCACGCGGGCGTCAACTTGCCGGTTGGCTCGCGATCGACAGGAGGTGAGCGCGCCAATCTGAGGAAGGAGCGGTGGAGCCGGTCAATGAGACGTCCTGACCGGCCTGCATCCAAACCCGCGGTATTGGTCGGGCCCAACCCGGCCGCGACACCGGGACGTCGAAGGAAGAGGAGAGGACCGAACTTCACATGAAGACCCTCACCAGACTGGGCTCGCTTGCCGCCGTAGTCGTTCTGGCGGCCGCCTGCTCATCGTCCGCTACGCCCACGCCGGCGCCGACACAGGCTCCACCGGCTGGTTCGCAGGCGCCGGCAGGCCCCACGGCTACGCCGTCGCTTAGTGGTGCGCTCACCATCTGGACCGCTTACGGCTCCGGCGGAACCGCCGAAGGCACCGCCATGGACGCCGTCCTCGCCAAGGCCAAGACCGTCTTCCCAAATCTCAAGGTCACCCGCGTCGAGATCCCCTTCAGCGATCTCTACACCAAGGTCGAGACCGCCTGGAGCTCCGGTGACACGTCGCCCGACATGTACATCGCTCCGAATGACAACCTCGGCAACGAGCAGCGCATGGGCATCCTGACCCAGATGGATGACGTGCTCGCCCCCGTGGAGAGCAACTTCACCCAGGTTTCGCTCGACGGCGCGCAGGTGAACGGCCACTTCTACGAGATCCCGGAGAGCATGAAGGCCGTCTCCATGTTCTACAACAAGTCGCTCGTGCCGACGCCGCCCGCGACCACTGACGACCTCCTCAAGCTTGCCCAGAACGGCACGAAGATCGGCATCGCCGAGTACGCCTCCGGCTACTACAACTGGTTCATCTTCAACGCCTTCAGCGGCTCGTCCCTCATGGACAACACCGGCAAGTGCGTTGCCGAAGGCAATGGCGTCTCCGATGGTCTGGCCTGGCTCAAGGCCCTCAAGGACACCGGCAACGTCACCTTCTACACCGATGGCCCGACCTTCCAGGGCGACTTCGAGCAGGGCAAGACGGGCATCGTCATCGAGGGCCCGTGGGCTACCGGCGACTTCGAGAAGGCCCTGACCACCAACCTCGGCATCGCCGAGATCCCGGCCGGCCCGAAGGGCAAGTCTCTCCCGATGTCCGCTCCTGACGGCTGGTACATCAACGTCAACGCCAGCGACAGCCAGAAGGCTCTGGCCGAGCAGTTCGCCCTGTGGGAAGTCAGCGCTGCCGGCGGCGAGCAGACCTTCGCCGACAAGGCTGGCCACCTCCCCGCGGTCAAGGACGCGACCGTCTCCGACCCGATCTCGAAGGGCTTCGCGGCCCAGATCCTGGACAGCTTCGCGCGGCCGCAGAGCAAGCAGCTCGGCGCCTACTGGAGCAACTGGGGCAATGCCTTTGACTCGGTCGTCCAGAAGGGCACCGACCCGGTCGCAGCGGTCAAGACCGCCTGCGACGCGATGAACAAGGCCAACGGCTTCTAGTTTCGTCACCGTTCCGGAAGGGGCGTCGGAGTCAACCGGCGCCCCTTCCAATTCGAGCCCAGGCGAACAGTCGGCGGGCCGGCCGCGCTCCGATGCCGCACCGTTCCTGAGCCCACCCCGCACCAGGAGTTGTGAGGAGTTGCGCCGGCAAATCGTCTGACGCGACCTGGAGGACGTGACCTTGAGTGCCCAATCGGCCCCGATCGCCCCACCGCCGGCGACCTACGTGAAGAAGAAGCGATTCTTCGGCAGGGATTCCAGAGTCGCGTTCTTCTACCTGCTGCCGGCGTTCACGGTGATGGCGATCATCACCTTCTACCCGCTGATGTACCAGGTCTGGATGTCCTTCACGGACTTCGAGCCCGCCAACCTTCGGGTCGGCTCCCCGGCGCCGGAATGGATCTGGTTCGGCAACTACATCAAGATCCTGACCAACGACATCGCTGGCATCCCGAACTACGACTTCTTCAGGATCCTCGCGTTCAACCTGTTCTGGGCCTTCAGCAACGTGATAATCCACGTCTGTCTGGGCGTCGCGATCGCGATCCTGCTCAACCAGAAGGGCCTGATCGGACGGCGGGTCTACCGCGCCATATACGTCCTGCCGGTCGTGATCCCTCCGATCATCGTCGCCACCGTCTGGCACAACATGTTCGACACGAACAACGGCGCGATCAACTATCTGCTCGCGATCATCACCCGCATGCCGCCCGGCGGCGTGCAGATCGCCTGGCTGACCGACCCGGGCAACCCGATCCCGTTCTTCCCCCTGCTGCCCCTCTCGTACTTCGCGCTCCTGACCGCGAACGTCTGGCTGGGCTGGCCGCTGAACGCGGTGGTCGCCACGGGCGCACTCCAGAGCATCCCGCAGGAACTGTATGAAGCCGTCGAAATCGACGGCGGCGGCCCCTGGACCAAGTTCAAGGTCGTGACCATTACCTACCTGCGGCCGGCGATGCTGCCCTACGCGATCTACGGCTTCGTGATCACCTTCAACCTGTTCTACCTGTCGTACTTCATGTCCCAGGGCGGGCCCTTCGGCCGGACCGAGCTGCTCGTGACCGAGGCCTACCACCTGGTCAACGACCTTCACCTGTACGGCGTCGCGGCCGCGTTCTCGGTGATCATGTTCCTGATCCTGCTCGTCCTGACGCTCATCACCAACAGGCTGACGAAAGCGACGGCCAGCTATGTCGAATAGTCAGACCAAGCCGATCGTTCATGCCGGAGGTGACCCCGATGACTGCTGAAGCGCAGGCGGTTGCCCGCCCGGCCGCCCGGGCGGTGGCCAGGACCCGGCGGCGAAAGTCGTTCCGGGGCGTCTGGCGCCAGCTCGGCTTGCAGGCCCTCTGCATCCTCATCGCCATCACGGTGCTGTTCCCGCTGATCTACGTCCTGGGTGTGGCCCTCGACCCGCGCGACATCATCCGCCCCGACGGCCTTAACCTGATTCCCGCCAACCCGTCGCTCAACGCCTTTTCCAACGCCATCGCCCACCCGTCCCCGAACCCGATCTCGTTCACGGGCCTGGCGCTCAACAGCCTCAAGCTGGCCACGGCCACGTCGCTCGTCAGCGTCGCCTTCGGTGTCTCGGCGGCGTATGCCTTCTCGCGGCTCCACTTCAAGCTGCGCTCGGTGCTGATGATCGCCGTCCTGGCGGTCCTGATGCTGCCCTCCGTGGCCACGATCGCGCCCCTGTTCGTGCTGCTCAACGGCATCCGGTTCGGCGACTTCAACCTCCGCGAGTCGATCCCGGGTGTCGCCCTGGCGCTGATCTCAGGCACGCTCCCGTTCGCCATTTGGAACCTCAAGGGCTATCTGGACACGATCCCCAAGGACCTCGAGGAGGCCGCCCTGATCGACGGCTGCTCGCGCAACCAGGCCTTCCGATACGTGATCCTGCCGCTGGCCATGCCGGCCCTGGCGGTCACCGCCTTCCTGGGTTTCGTGGCCGGCTGGACCGACTTCTACTTCTCCTGGATGTTCCTCGAGAACCCGCAGGACTTCACCCTGACCATGGCGCTTCTCGGAATGGTCGGAACCTATGCGTCGACCACGCCCTGGAGCGTCCTGTCCGCCTTCGCGATCCTGGTCTCGCTGCCGGTCTCCGTGGTCTACCTGATCTTCCAGAGATGGATCATCGGTGGCCTGGCCATCGGTGGCGTCAAAGGTTGACACCGCCCGAATAGCCATCTCCTTGGTAACGCCAATGCCGCCTCGTCCGAACAGGACGGGCGAGGCGGCTTGGCGGCCGGGGAACCTAATTCCACAATCCCGCACCTGATTGGGGAGTGAGACCACCCTGTGGACGCGCCTGTTTCCCTCTCTCTGGTAATCCACAACCACCAGCCGGTCGGCAACTTCGGGTGGGTCGTCGAAGACGTCTACGAGCATGCCTACTCCCCCATGCTCGACGCCCTCGAACGTCATCCGAGCATCCACCTCGGTCTCCACTACACCGGCCCGCTGCTCCAATGGATGACCGCCAATCGGCCTGCCGCGATCGAGCGGATCCGGGGCCTGATCGACCGCGGCCAGGTGGAGATCGTCGGCGGCGGGTTCTACGAGCCGATTCTGATCACGCTGCCCGACGCCGACCGGCACGGCCAGCTGGTCCGGATGGCCGACGAGCTGGAGGCCATCTTCGGCCGGCGACCCACGGGCGCATGGCTGGCCGAGCGAGTCTGGGAGCCGTCTCTGGCCTACGACCTGGCCGCGGCCGGGTACGTCTGGACGGTCCTCGACGACACGCACCTCCGGGCCGCGTCGATCAAGGAAGACGCGATGTGGACCGCCTTCACGACCGACGACCGAGGCAAACGGCTGACCGTCTTCGGGACGGAGCAGGGGCTGCGCTACCGGATCCCGTTCAAGCCGGTCGACGACCTGATCTCGTACCTGCGCGATCGGGTCACGCTCGACGGCCGGTTCGTGGGCATGATGGGCGACGACGGCGAGAAGTTCGGGGCCTGGCCCGGAACGCACGAGTACTGCTGGGGCGAAGAGCGCTGGGTCGATCGCTGCTTCGAGGCGCTGGTTGCCAACGACGATTGGCTGGCCACGGTCACGCCCAGCGAATGGCTGACCTCGCAGCCGCCCACGACGCGGATCTACGTCCCCACCGCCTCCTACGTCGAGATGACCCAGTGGGCCCTGCCGGCCGACGAGTCGCGAGTCTTCGCCAGACTCCTCGAAGACGCCCGTGAGAAGCACTCGCCGGCGGCCCGGTTCATCCGGGGCGGCTTCTGGCGCAACTTCCTGGCCCGCTACCGCGAAATCAACGAGATGCACAAGCAGATGCTGCGGGCGTCGGCGAAGGTCGCGGCCATGGCTCCGGGCCGGGCCCGCGAGATCGCCACCGACGAGCTGTACCAGGGTCAGTCGAACGACTGCTACTGGCACGGCATGTTCGGCGGGATCTACATCGTCCACATGCGGCTGGCCACCCTGGCCCATCTGATCGCCGCCGAGGACGTCGCCGACGCCGCGGCGGCGGCCGCCGGGGAGGCTCCCTACGGCGCCCGCCTGGTCGACACCGACCTGGACGCGATCGACGAAGCCCTGGTCACGACCCCGGGGCAGACGGTCGTAGTCGACCTGGCCCAGGGCGCCAACGTTTCCTCCTGGGATCTGCGGGCCAGCCGCCTGGCCGTCGCCTCGGTGCTGCGCCGCCGCCCCGAGGTCTACCACCAGCTCCTCAGCCACGACGACGCCGGCGTGGCCCCGGCCGGACAGGCCGCCGCCGCGGGTGGCGCCACGGACGGCGCCCCGAAGACCATCCACGACATCGTCGCGTCCAAAGAGGCCGGTCTGGCCGCGTTCCTGCACTACGACCGCTACGACCGGCGGAGCGGCCTGGTTCATATGCTCCCCGCCGACCGCTCGACCCAGACGGCCGCGTTCGTGAAGTCCGACTACGAGGAGCTCGGCGACTTCGCCGAGGGCGTCTTCGAGACCGTGGTCCTCGACGACCGGCACCTGGTGGCCCGCCGGAACGGCCTGCTCCGCAGCGGCGACTCGGGCCGGCCGCTGATCGTGGAGAAGACCTACAAGTTCGGCGGCGATCGGATGGCTCCCACGCTGACGCTCGACACCGCCGTCGAGAACCCGGGAACGACGCCGCTGGCCTTCGAGCTGGCGGTGGAATGGAACGCCAACATGCTCGGCGGCGGCCACAACCCGGCGGCCTACTACGAGACCGCCGAGACCGGCCAGACCCAGGCCGGGCCGCAAGGACGGGTCGAGAGAACCTGCCACGACACGCCCGGCGACCTGCCGCTGGCGTCGAGCGTGATCTTCGGCAACGACTACGAGCAGGTCCGGATCGAGGCTCATGCCGAGCCGGCCGCCCACCTGGCCTGGTATCCGGTCGAGACGGTCTCCAACTCCGAGGCCGGTTTCGAGCGGGTGTATCAGGGCAGCTGCCTGCTCTTCCGCTGGCCGGTGACCCTGGCCGCCGGGGAGCGGCGGACGCTCACGGTTCGGTTCGACGTCCAGGAGAGCCTCGACCGATCCGAGACGCGGGCCGAGTAGGACCGGGGCCGGCGCCACGGGTGATCGGCCCGCTCCCGTCAAACCCGCTCCGGTGCCCCATCCACTCCCCCGCAGGTCGTGGCCCGACCGTCATGGGCCGACTCGGTCACCCGGCCGGGGTGTTCATGACCGCCCGTCGCGTCGGCTACCATCGGCCCAGTGAGTCGCCCGAAACTGGCCGTCCACGGCCACTTCTACCAGCCGGAGCGCCGCAACCCCTTTAGCGGGGCGATAGCGCCCCAACCCGCCGCGGCGCCGTATCGCGATTGGAACGCCCGCATCGACGCCGAGTGCTACAAGCCCAACGCCGAGCGGGGCAACCTCCGCCACATCTCCTACGATCTGGGCCCGACGCTCGCGAGCTGGCTGGCCGACAACGACCCCGCCACCCACCGGGGCTTCATCGACTCCGACGACTCCCCGCAGGCATACGGCGCGGACGGCGGGAACGCCATGGCTCAGGCATACAACCACGCCATCCTGCCGCTGGCGTCGCACGCCGACCGCCGGACGGAGATCCGCTGGGGATTGCGCGACTTCGAGCTTCGCTTCGGCCGTCGTCCGACGGGCATCTGGCTGCCCGAGACCGCGGTCGACCTGCCGACCCTCCGGATCCTGACCGACGAAGGCGTCCGCTACACGATCCTCGCGCCCTGGCAGGCCGCCGATTCGCGGCTGGACACCCGGCGACCGTACCGCGTCGAGCTGGGCCGCGGCCGGGCGATCGTGGTCGTCTTCTACGACGCCGCCCTGTCCGCGGCCGCCTCGTTCGAGCCAGACGCGACCATGGACGCCGACGCGTTCGCCCGCGAGCGAATCCTGCCCCGGATCGCCGGCCACGGCTTCAGCGACGGTACCCCGCGGACGGCCGTCATCGCCACGGACGGCGAGCTCTACGGTCATCACCAGAAGTTCCGCGACCTCTTCCTGGCCAGGCTAGTCCAGCCCGGGCCCGAGGTGCCGGACCGGGGCTTCGACGTGACCACCATCGGCCGGCTCGTGGGCGAGGTGCCGCCGAGCGTCTTCCCGGCGACGCAGATCGCCGAACGAACGTCCTGGAGCTGCCACCACGGCGTCCTGCGCTGGTACGCCGAATGCCCCGACGCCGTGGACGGCCGCTGGAAGGGACCGCTGCGAGTGGCCCTGGAGAGGCTCGCCGCGGCGCTCGACACCGTGGTCGCCGCCCTGGCGGCCGAATTCATGGACCCTTCGGCGCTCTGGCGGGCGCGCGACGCCTATGTCGACGTGATCTTCGGAGCGGTCTCCGGCCTGGACTTCGCCCGCGGCCGGCTGCCGCTCGCCGGCGACGAGCAGCGCGAGCGCTTCCTGGAGCTGATGGAGGCGGAGCGCTGGCGGCTGGCCATGTTCGCCAGCGACGGCTGGTTCTGGGGCGACCCGATTCGGACCGAGACCAAGCACGTCCTGCTTTGCGCGGCCCGGGCCGTCCGCATCGTCGACGGGGCTGCCGGTACCGATCTCGAGGCCCGCCTCATCGACGACCTCTCGACTTTCACCTCGCCGTCGCGCCGGATCGACGGCTCGGGGATCTACGAGGAAGCCCTCGAGGAGGCCGGCCAGCCTGCCCCGGCTCACTCCCGACTGGTCGACGCGGCCGTTCGTTAGCCCGCGGCGCCGACGGGCCACTCGATCGCCAGGACCGCCCCAACGCACCAGCCCGTCGGAGCCGGCTGCCGCCCTGATAGACTCGCCCTACCGGCCAGCGCCCAGATCATGGGCCCTCGACTCGGCTGAGCAGGTTCGGAGCGTTTCGTGGCATTCGAGTTCCACATCTCGAAGGCGGCTCGCGTCCACTACGAGTTCGATCGGGCGCTCTTCCAGACCAGCGGCAACGTCATCATCCCGGACTTCCCCGCCGCGCGCGCATTCGCCAGGCGGATGAACGATCGGGCCGATCCGGAGCGCTACCCGGACCGGGTCGTCCACGCCGCCGAGCTCAACGCCATGGGGCTGATCGACGAGATCCTCCACCACGTCGTCGAGATCTACCGCCGGACGGTCAATCCGGCCGTCATGAGCGACGCCGTCGCGGCCCTGGAGGCCCAGATCCAGCCCGACGTCCTGGACCACGCCCTGGTCCAGTTCGTCGAGCAGTTTCCGCCGCTGGCCGTTTATCGAGACGGAGAGCCGCCGGAGACATACCTGGCCGGTCAGACGGAAGGCCATGCCAATCGCGAGCTGGCCCTCGAAGAGCTCCTCATGCTCTGGCTGGCCAACGTCAACCCGGCCTTCGAGACGTTCGACGAGCTGTTCGACGACGTCCTCCTGGCCGAGCGAACGGCCTACGGCGACGTCATCGCGGGTCTGCGCGAATTCTTCGACAGCCAGCCCGGCTTCGGACCCGAGGGCCTGTCGCTGATCGCCTTCCTGCGAGCCCCGGCGATGGCCTCGCCAAACTCCCTGGCCGGCCAGCTGCGCTACATCCGCAGCCACTGGGGCCTGGTCCTGACCAGTTTCATGGACCGGCTGGTCGTCAGCCTGGACGTGCTCCACGAGGAAGAGGTCGCGCTCTGGATGCGGATGCATCCCTCCCCCGGTCCGGGCGCCGGGATCCACGGCCCCGGCCTCGGCGGGCTCGAGAACGAGTACGAGCGCTTCAGCGCCGACCGGGAGTGGATGCCGCGGGTCGTTCTGATGGCCAAGACGACATACGTCTGGCTCGATCAGCTGTCCCGGCGCTACGGCCGCCATATCGGCCGCCTCGACGAGATCCCCGACGAGGAGCTGGAGGCCCTGGCGCGGCGCGGCTTCACGGGCCTGTGGCTGATCGGTCTCTGGGAGCGCAGCCGGGCCAGCCGGTTGATCAAGCAGTGGCGGGGCAATCCAGAGGCCGCGGCCTCGGCCTACTCGCTGATGGAGTACAGCATCGCCGCGGATCTGGGCGGCGACGACGCCTTCCAGCAGCTCCGCAGCCGTTGCGCCGGGCGCGGCATCCGCCTCTCATCGGACATGGTCCCCAACCACATGGGCATCGATTCGCGCTGGGTCATCGAGCACCCCGACTGGTTCCTGAGCCTGCCCGACGCGCCCTACCCTGCCTACTCGTTCACCGGCGGCGACCTGTCGGACGACCAGCGAGTGACGATCCAGATCGAGGACCACTACTGGAACGCGACCGACGCGGCCGTGGTCTTCAAGCGGACCGACAACTGGACCGGCGACGCCCGCTACATCTACCACGGCAACGACGGCACCAGCATGCCCTGGAACGACACGGCCCAGCTGGACTATCTCAACCCCGAGGTCCGCGAGGCGGTCATCCAGACCATCCTGCACGTCGCCCGCCAGTTCCCGATCATCCGCTTCGACGCCGCCATGACGCTCGCGCGCCGCCACATCCAGCGGCTCTGGTTCCCCGAGCCGGGTCAGGGCGGGGCCATCCCGTCGCGCGCAGAGCACGCCACGCCGCGGGCCGTCTTCGACGAGAAGATGCCCAGCGAGTTCTGGCGCGAGGTCGTGGATCGGGTCGCCGCGGAGGTGCCCGACACGCTGCTCCTGGCGGAGGCGTTCTGGCTTCTGGAGGGCTACTTCGTCCGGACCCTGGGGATGCACCGCGTCTACAACAGCGCCTTCATGAACATGCTGCGCGACGAGGAGAACGCGGGCTACCGGCAGGTCATCAAGGACACCATCGAGTTCGACCCCGAGGTCCTCAAACGTTACGTGAACTTCATGAGCAACCCCGATGAGAGGACCGCCGTCGACCAGTTCGGCAAGGGCGACAAGTACTTCGGCGTGGCCACGCTGATGGCCACCATGCCAGGGCTGCCGATGGTCGGGCACGGCCAGGTCGAGGGCTTCTCCGAGAAGTACGGCATGGAGTACCGCCGGGCTTACTTCGACGAGCAACCCGACGGCTGGCTCATCGAGCGCCACGAGCGTGAGATCTTCCCCCTCTTCCATCGCCGCTATCTGTTCGCCGAGGTAGCCGACTTCCTGCTGTACGACGTCTACGATCCGGGCGGCTGGGTCAACGAGGACGTCTTCGCCTACTCCAACCGGCACGGCTCCGAGCGGGCCCTGGTCGTCTACCACAACCGCTTCGCCGAGGCGAAGGGCTGGATCAAGACGTCGGCGAGCTACTCGGTCCCCGACGGATCGGGCCGGCGGCGCCTCGTCCAAAAGACCCTCGGCGAGGGCCTGGGGCTCCACCCCGAGGGCGACTGGTGGACCCTGCTCCGCGAGCAGCGATCCGGGCTTGAATTCGTCCGCCGCTCCTCCGACCTCTGCCGTGACGGTCTATACGTCGAGCTGCACGCCTACGGCTGCCAGGTCTTCCTGGATGTCCACGAGGTCGAGGACGGGCCATCGGGGCAGCTCGGCCGTCTAGCCGAGCGTCTCAACGGGGCGGGCGTACCGAGCGTCGCCGCCGCGATGCGCGAGATGCAGCTCCAGCCGCTCCACGACGCCATCCGCGGCCTGACCGACGGCGGCGCCTTCCGGCGCCTGGCTGAGATCGGGGCGGCCCGCGCGGCCGCGGCCTGCCCCGACGCCGAAGCGGTCGATCTGGGCCTCCACGGGCCCGGGGCGGCCGCCACGCCCGCCCCGACGGCCGGGGCCGACACCGCATCGCCGCCGCCCCGGGCCCGGGCAGAAGCCGCCCCGGATTCCGCTGCCGAGCTCACGAGGCTCCTCGACGAAGCTCGCGACCGCGTCGCGCGCGCTCTTCGGGCGCTGGTCGACGTCACCGGCGCGGCCGGCGACGTCGACGTCGCGGCGGAACGGTTCCGGACCGGACTCCAGGCGGCCCTCCGGCTGCCCGGCCTTGGCCACACCACGCTGTGCGCCGGCCTCAAGGACGAGTGGACCTGGATCGCGCTGATGGGCCGGCTCGTTTCGGCGGCCGTGACGTCGGTGGCGGGCGCCGGTGGACCGACCGCAGTCTCAATGGACGAGCTGCAGCTCGGCGCGGTCCTGGCCAGCGTCTTCCGGAACCTCGGCCTCGACGATGGGGCCGCGTGGCGCCTGGTGGCTTTGATCCGGATGCTGGCGCAGCTCCCGCCGGCCTCGTCGGTGGCGCCGCTGCCAGCCGCCGAGCGAGCCCCGGCCCTGGTCAGAGGCCTGATCGCCGACGAGTCGGTCCGGCCCTACATCCGGGTCAACGTCTGGGAGGGCGTCAGCTGGTTCAACCGCGAGTCGTTCGTCCAGGTCCTGTGGTGGATGCTGGCCATCGAGGCCCTCGACGCCGTGGCCTCGGCCGAGACGGCCGCCAGGATCTCGCAGCGGCTGCGAGCCGCGGACAGGCTGACGACGACCCTGGCCAACGCGGCCGCCGCCTGCGGCTACCAGCTCGACAAGCTCGAGGCCGCGGCCCGAGGCTGAGCCTCAGACCGGCAGGACCAGGCCCGGGTAGCGCGGCCGCAGGACGTCGGCCGCCAGGGCCACGATCGCGGCGTGGATCTCGTCCGCGGTCCGGGTGCCGTCGACGACCCGGACCGTTTCGCCGTCCTCGCGCAGGGCCGCGATGGCAGCTTCGTACCTGGCCGCGACGCGAGCCAGCTCGTCGCGATCCTCCTCGAAGCGCTCCCGGGTGGCCCGACCGCTGAAGCGGGCCATGCCCACCTCGGCCGGCACGGACAGGAAGATCGTCAGGTCCGGCCGGACGGCGAAGGCGTTGATCTGGCGGAGCCAGGCGAGATCGCACCGGAGGGCCTGGTAGGCCAGGCTGGAGAGGTAGTAGCGGTCGCTGACGATCGTCGTGCCGCTCCCGAGCGCGGGTAGGATCGCCGAGGCAACGTGATCCATCCGGTCGGCGGCGAAGGCCAGCGCCTCCGCCTCGGGTCCGCCCAGATCCAGGTGCCTCCCCAGGTGGTGCCGCAGAGTGGCCCCAATCGGCCCGCTGGAAGGTTCGCTGGTGAACTCGGCGGGAACGCCGACGCGGCCGAGCCATTCGGTCAGCTTGTGCGACTGGGTCGTCGAGCCTGAGCCGTCGATCCCCTCTATGACTATGAGAGCGCCAGGGAGCTGGTTGGGTGGGTTCATGGCCCTGATTGTGGCAGCGTCACGAGGCGATGTCGCAGCGACTCCGGCCGACGTCGGAACCACTCGCCGGCGCGCGGCCGACCGTCTCCGTCAATCAGACCCGTTAGATTCGGGCGAGCCGGGGCCGTGTCGACGTCTCGCCACGAAGAGGAGCGCCAGAGCCACGATAGCCAGCGCGACCACTGCCGCGGCCACGATTAGCGGCGATGACGGAGGGTCGCCCGATCCACCGGAACCGCCCGTGGCGCCGCCGCCCCCGGTCGTCGCGGTGGAAACGGGCGTCGGGGTCGCGCCGGCAGACTGGACAGGCACCGGCCCGGTCGACTCCGGCCCGCTCGCGCTCGGAGCGGGGCTCGCGCTCGCCGTCGCGGTCGGGGTCGCGGCATTGGCGGGCGCCGGCGCGGTCGCCTTGGGGTGGGCCGTCGGCGTCGCCACCGCGGGCGTCGTGACGTAGGTCTTGAAGGCGAAGTCGAGGGTGCAATAACCGATCGAGTTCCCGGTCGAGATGCCGTACTCGGGGATCGTCTCGACGGTTCTCGTTTGCGGGTCGGAGACGTAGGCCTGACCGCCCGAGTAGAGGTTGTCGCAGCTGCCGTACCAGTTGATCTCGCTCGAAGGCGTCAGGACGATGGTCAGGAATTCGCCCTTGGTGACCGGGGGAGGCGTGGTGAGTGAGACCTGCGCCCAGCCGCCGCTCAGACTCAAGGTCTGCTTGTCGAGGACCCCGCCCGAGCCGGCGACCGACAGGGTCACCGAATGCCCGAAGTCGTCGCCGTCGACCGCTACCGTGTCCAGCTTGCCGGTCCTGCCGACGGTAAACGTCTGCCGGAGGTCCATGTGGCTGCCGGCCACCGGAGCGATCGACCAGGTCAACGTTGTGATCGAGCCGTCGGTCTGGCGCTGGTCGAGAGTGCCCAGCCCGAGCGCACTTCCGTACGTCAGAGCCAGCACGGCGAGCGCCGCGACAACGGCCCGCATCGACTGGCGCGACATGTTCGACCTCCAGCGCAGGTGACGGCTGCCAACGAGATCGAATGCTAGGGGCAGCTACGAACGGGTAGGCCTGAAGGCCCGATCGTGCCGGCCGTCGGGACAGTCGGTGCCTACCGGTAAGAAGTAACCGGCCGCATCGCCTTCAGTCGCCGAGGAGGATCTTTCGGATCACGGGGATGGGCGGCGAGCCGTGGGCGATCACCGCTTCGAGATGATCTTTGTAGTCGAAGCCCGGGGTTTCGCCGAAGCCCCCGACGACGCGCGGCGCGGGCACCGCGTCGGCGCCTCGCGGGTCGCCGGATTCGATCGCTGCCCGGATCCTCCGGTCGCGCTCGAGCCGCCACATCTCCGTCGACCCGACGAAGTAGGTCGACAGCTGGGTCGACGTCAGCCGGGCCCGATCCCACTTCTTGCGAGCCTCGGACTCCTCCTGGAAGCCGCCGTTGACCATGAGGTGCATGGCCGCCGACTCGGTCATCTGGCCGACGTGGATGCCGACGTCGATCATGGCGTTGACGATGGCCCGCAGATAGAACTTCCAGTGGATCAGCATCAGAGCCTGGTCGCCCGCCTTGAAGCCCAGGTCCATCATCACCTGGGTCACGTAGACCGCCCAGCCCTCGACGAAGACGCCGCTACCGAAGACGGCCCGCGCGAGCGACGGGCAGCGGTTCGAGTAGACGAGCTGGAGGTAGTGGCCGGGCGTCCCTTCGTGGATGGTGGTCAGGTCGATCTGGCGATCGTTCTCCTCGGCCAGGTACGACTCGACCTGGGCCGGGGTCCAGTCGTCGGGCGGCGGGGTCATGAAGTAGAACGCCTTCTGCCCCTTGTCGAGCGGCCCCGGGGCATCGAGCATCGCCCCGGCGAACTCGCGCAGGAACGGCGGTGTCCATTCGATCTCGAGCGGTTCGTCGGGGACGGTTATGACCTCGTGGCTCCGGCAGAACTCGACGATACCGCGGTAGCTGGCCCGGCAGTACTCGACCAGATCGGCGGCGGGGTGATGGGCTCGTCCGATCGCCGCCGTGACCATCGCCACCGTCCGGTTGTCGACAGCGGTCTGGCTGCCCTCGCCACGCAGCGTCGGCAGCGGCTCGCCGGGGATCCAATCGGACCAGATCTCGCGGGCGATCCGGATCATCTCCGCCCGAACAGCCTCGTACTCGACGTTGGCCTGGGCGAGGATCGCCTCCGGAGTGACGTCCGAGCGGAAGGTGTGGCGGAGCTTGCGGGCGAACAGCTCGGAACCCAGCCGGCCGTCGCCGCTGGAGCGAGGCAGCAGGTACGCGCCCAGCCAGTTCCCGAAGTCGTCGATGGCGGCTTTGGCAGCGGCCGAGGCTGAGCGCAGCCGGGCCGTGAGCTCGGTGACGCCGGGACCCTCCGCGGCGGCCTCGGCCTGGGCGAGGGCATCGTCGACAAGGGCGGCGACTCCGGGAAGCTGCTTGATCGCCATCTCGGTGTGCAGCCGTGACGGCGGCCGGACCGCCAGGCTGCCCAGCTCGGACCTGGCCGCGGCCACCAGAGCGGGCACTCCCTCCAGCCTCGCGGCCACGGACCCGAGCCGCTCGGCCAGCGGGGCGAAGTCACGGGCAAGCAGCGGGAAGATGCCGCCACCGAGCAGGTACACGTAGCTCAGGGCGTCCCAGGCGTCCTCGCGCAGCTCGGTCTCGTCGAAGCGCAGGGCCGCCAGCTCGGAGCGGAGCAGGTCGCGGTCGATGCGCTCGTCGGGAGTGAGTCCGCCATCGGCGAAGGAGCGCAGCGCGACCTCCCAGCGATCGGCGAAGTCCAGGCGGGCCGTTCGGCCGGCCGGCCCGATCGCGGGCCACTCGCCGTCGACGGCGTGCATTCCCATTGCGGTCGCGGCCACCGGGTAGAGATGGAAGAACTCGTCCAGGAACGCCTCGACGCGCTCGCCGAACTGCGACATGGGTTTCCTCGGCTGCTGGTGCGTCGAGTTTAGCGGCCGGCCCGGATGCGGTTCGATGTCGCGACGCCGGTCGTCGCGAGCCCCGGGCAGAACCTGGACGCGCGCGCTAGCATCGGCTCATGCGCCGCCGCCTAGAGGCGCTCACCCAGCGGGAGGAGACGCGATGCTCGACCTCGTCGTCAAGGTCGCCGTGAATGCCGTGGCGCTGCTCGTGGCAGCCAACGTCGTGCCCGAGTTCAGGCTCGACTTCCAGACGAACAAGCCCGAGGACTGGCTCGGGATCGTCGTCATCGCCCTCGTCTTCGCCCTGGTCAACAGCTACATCAAGCCGATCGTCAAGCTCATCGCCCTGCCGATCGGCTTTCTGACCATGGGCCTGGTGGCCTTCGTCCTCAATGCGGCCATGCTCCTCGGCACGGCCTGGCTGGTGCACCAGATTCCCTCGAGCACCCTGTCGATCGGCTTCGAGG
>Ga0335076_10001387_pt1 | contig 23445 bp, 12 predicted proteins | sample Lox_Sample_25_FD_206717 | JGI IMG/M metagenome (GOLD analysis project Ga0335076, IMG submission 206717) | Soil microbial communities from Loxahatchee National Wildlife Refuge, Florida, United States - Lox_Sample_2.5 | ecosystem: Environmental > Terrestrial > Soil > Wetlands | place: USA... | reverse complement strand
GGCCAGCCAGCCACTGATTTTAGGGATGCGAGATGCAAAAATCGCTAGCAGGCAACCGATGGCAAGTTGATCGGCATATGCGGGCAGACTACCGAGCAGTCCGTTGTGGACCCTAAACCTGTAAAGACCAACCCAAAATACGGGTGTCGCGATGAAGACGCACAAAAGGATTGTGGTCTTGTGACGCTGCCACTTCTTTAACGCGAAAGGCCAAAGCAGGTAGAACTGTTCCTCAATGCCGAGCGACCAAAGGTGTCCGAAAATCCACGGCCGCGAGATATCCATGTTCGCGACATAGAACACAGCTGCAGCTGTGTGGTCCCAGCGCATCTGCGGCCAATAGAGAACGATGACGACGGCGAGGAATACGAACGCGGCCGGGAAAATTCGGTAGGCCCGTCGAATGTAAAAATCGCGCAGGCTGATGGTGGAACTTCGGTCATACTCCCGCAGCAGCAGGTTCGTGATCAGATAGCCGGAAAGTACGAAGAATACGTGAACACCCAGCGCACCGTAGGTCTCGAGCAGTTGGAGAGAAATGTGTTTCCACTTTACTAAGTGACTGAGGATGACCAGCGTGATCGAGATCGCCCGCAAACCGTCCAGGGATGGTATTCGTCGCATGACTTGAGAATGGACAAGCTCAGCGCGAGGCGAAAGGTGATTGCCGTCGGTTTGCCCACGCCGGAACAAACGAGCTACTTTCAACGAAGCTGAGTGGCATTATACAAAGTCGCCTCACACACTCACACGTCTGGGTTTCAGTAACCTCACGATGACGGTCCTTTGTCTGGTTGGAAGGGACGAAAGTCGCAAGCGCTTCGAAGCCCTGCTACGAGAGGAGCCCAGGAAAAGGGGCGTACCACAGGTCAAAGACCTCTCAACACTACCGCACTCGCACGCTGACGAGTTCGGTTTCAACCGGCACGCCTCGTGCGATCTTCACCCGGACAAGCGCTTCGAAGGGTCTTATTCCTGCGCTGGAACCTGGAATCTCACGCAGCAGTTTTTCCACCGCCGCCTGGTCACAAACAAATTCCACTGCGCCTTGCGTCCCGAAGGTCGTCGTTCCTGCCAGAATGATCACGTACCGCCCGGACTCAATTCCCGGCACCAGTCCGACGACCGAATAATCCTCGGTCAGAGGAGCCGCTGATGGACTTGCGAGGTAGCTGCTTGCCTCGCCTGGCCTGGGGTGCTTGTTCACGATCGAAAGATCGCCCTCGCGTGGCCCGGAAGGCACTCTTTGAAAAACGAACTCGTCGGTGCCGGGAATGTCTCGCAATGAGAGATTCTCTGACGGAGAGCCGACAAAGATTAAGTTGTTGTTCTTCACGTCGTCGAGCGTGAACAAACTGCCGCGCTTCACCAGGATCCTCCGTCCCAGTGTGGCGAACGCGTCATCGAGCGCGTGGATAGCCAGCACTTCTCCCACACCCGTATAGTGGTCGTACACCGCGCTGTTCGCATCCTGACGCGAATTGTAGTAACGCATCCCGGTTTCCGGCCGCCCCACAAAGGCGGCATTGCTGAAGATCACCCATGGTTCTTCGACACCGGCGGTAAAGGGTTTCCAAAAGGCAACGAGAGAAGGTGGAGCGTTTCGTGCGCTGAATCTGGCTGTTGTGGATTCGGACGGCTTGCGATTCCACAGGACCGCGCCCAACACCAGCAACGCGGTCATCAGGCCAATGGAGAGAAAGATCACCGCAATCCCCATGCGCGATGCGGTTTCCACCGCAACTCCCGATGGCAGAGGCTGAGTAGAGGATGGCGGCTGTGCAGAGGGCACAGCTTGGGGTTGAGGGGGTAGTTCGACCGGCTTCGCCTCAAAGACAAGGTGATAACTTCCTTTTGGAATCTTGACCAGGATGGGATCCGCCGCTCCCTCCCGCGCGTAGTACTCCGCCAGCTTTACTCGAAGACGGCTGGCTTGCACGCGAACGGTTGAGTCGGACTGGGGATCAAAGCTCTCGGGCCGCCCATAAACTTCAGTGGCAATCTGATACTCCTTGAGCGGTGCGTCGGGGTGATCGATGGATTGTTTGGCGAGGTATTGCAGCAGCCTGCTGAGCGAATCGGAGCCCCGTAAGCTATGGCTTTTTGTAATGCTCTCTATTTGATGGAAGAATTGCTCCGGACCGGCGGTAAAAGCGGGTGTCAACATCCATATACACCGATGTAACAGGGGCCTTCTTCTGTTGCAACTGTGGCATTTTACTACTGTAACCGTTCAAAAACATAGTGAAACCTCCTCTTCGCGACGCTTTGCGCCAAGACTTGCATCGTTCGACTCGACGTTTCTAAGAACCCCAATCGTCCCACGTCGCGCAATTGGAGGAACATCTTGAAGATTCGATTCTTTGTCGCTCTCATTCTTGCTATGTGCTTGGCCGGCTTGGCCTTGGCGCAGACTGATACAGCTCGTCTCTTCGGAACGATTACCGATCCAACCGGTGCAGTCATACCAAACGCCAATGTTACCGTGACCGACATAGCAACCGGTCGACGGATAACGCTCAAGACGGGGGCCTCAGGCGACTACGTCGTCAACGGGTTACCCATCGGAAAGTACCACGTCGAGGTGAGGCAGGACGGCTTCAAGTCCGCAACGGCCGACGTCACCCTCGAGGTTTCTCAAGTTCTCGAGATGAACCTGACGTTGCAAACCGGCGCTGCCTCAGTAGTCATCGACGTCACCAACTCCGTTCCTCTCGTCGACACCGCCACCTCCAGCGCGGGCGAAGTAATTCAGGGAGTACAGGTAACCGAGCTTCCGCTCAACGGACGAAATTTCACCTCGCTGGCCCTGCTAACCCCGGGTGTCAGTCGCGGCCAATACTCGAACAATGCCAGTGCGCCCAACAACAACGCCGAAACCTGGCGCAACGCTGAATCGGGGGGCGCCGCACTGGCGGTAAATGGTCTGCGGCCTCAGTCGAACAACTTCATCCTGGACGGCATCGACAACAATGACTCCATGGTGAACACCCTGGTCATCTTTCCGGCGATCGAAGACATCGCAGAATTCAAGACGACCACCAGCGTTCCTTCTGCTGAGTTTGGGCGCTCCGGAGGGGGTGTCGTCCAGGTTGCCACTAAGTCCGGAACGAATGACATTCATGGCGCGGTCTATTGGTTTAACCGTTCCAAGATCGCCGCCGCGGATGTTTTCAGCATCCCGACAACTCCCGAACTCAGCCGCAATCAGTTCGGGGCCTCGTTGGGTGGACCCATCTGGAAGAACAAGCTGTTTGCCTTCGTCGACTACCAAGGTTGGCGACAGAATGTCCCGGCTGGTGTTCAGAACACCCGGGTGCCGACGGCTCTGATGCGCCAAGGCAACTTCACCGAACTGCTTAGTCCGGGTGGAACGGGTTCTGCGACGACCCTGCCGTATTCCGGGTTGCCTGGCTGCTCCGCCGCCATGGGTGCCCAGCCGAATGCCTTCCTCTCTGCAGGTAATGGCTACATCTTTGATCCTCAGACCTGCCTCCCCTTCGGATGGGACACGACTGCCGATGCTCCGGGCCCGAATATCAACATTATTCCAGCGGCCAGTCAGATCACCGCCGGCATGAACTATCTGAATGCGTTTCCGGTGGCCAATATCGCTGGAGCTAATCCGGCGACAAACGACGTGAACTTCAGGCGCGCACAACAGAACATAACCAACATGGACGACTACGATGCCCGCATCGACTTCGTCGCCACTTCGAAAGACACCATCTTCGCCCGCTATAGTTTGGGCGATGATTTCCTGAACAACGTCCCATTTCTGCAGGATTCTTCTCACTTCCTGCCCTCCGGCAACGGCACCAACCCGTCGCGTCCGCGTCAGGTCGCGGTCGGATACACCCGCGTCCTCAGCAATTCCGTGATCAACGAATTCCACTATGGCTACATCCGGGACATTCTCGGATATCAGCAGCCGGACAGCAGCGTTCCGCTGGCGCAGAGCTTGGGAATTCAGAATGCCAACACTTCACCCTTGCTCGGCGGTATGCCGATCATCGGCGGGTGGTACGGGAACCTCAGCTACGTGGGTGACGGAGGTCCCTATCTCATTGTCGAGCCCACCCAGCAGTTCTCCGATTCGGTGAGCTGGATTAAAGGGAGGCACACCTTCAAGTTTGGCGGCACGCTCATTCATCGTGACGTGAATTGGGACCAAGGCAACAATGCCAAAGGCTACTTCTGGATCGACGACGGTAATTTTGGAGCGTATCCCGCAGCAACCTCGGGCCACGGAACCTTTACCGGTTATGAGACTTCAGAAGTCGTTGCCGGATTCATGGGTGCTTATTCAGTGGGCGGATTCTCCGGCTATTACGAGACGCGGAGTTGGGAGAACGGCTTCTTTGCGCAGGACGATTATCGCGTCACCCACAAGTTGACGCTGAACCTTGGCTTGCGTTACGACCTGTTCACCTGGCCAAAAGAGGCTCACAACCACCAGTCCAACTTCGATCCCGCTTCGGGGGAACTGGTTGAGGCCGGAGCAGCGCCAGGTTACAACGCAGCCCTGATCAATACGCCGATGCATAATTTCGGCCCGCGGATCGGGTTCGCCTACGATCTGGCCGGGGACGGCAAAACCGTGATCCGTGGTGGATATGGCCTGTTCTACTATCTGGACCGTGGTGGGGTCGCGAACGAACTCTCCGAGAACCCCGATTTCAACGGCACTCAAACCCTCTACGCGTGTCCAACGGCGGCAACCTGCGGCACCGGCAACCGCTTCACGTTCGCCGGAGCTGGCCTCCCGGGCAGCACCGATCCAACCCAAGCGACGGGAGCTTTGCCGCCGAAAGTCGGCATCGACCCGAAGTCCGTAACGAACGCCGACAACGTTATTTACTACCCCAAGAACAGCCCGAATTCTCATATCCAGCAATGGAACATCCAGGTTGAGCGGGCCTTGGACCGCAAGACGTCACTGGACGTGGGCTACGTCGGGACGAAGATGGGAAACCTAGCGACTCCATTCAACGCCAATTCGACAGCCATTGGCACGAACACGAGTTGGTTTCCCGTCGGAGGCGCTATCAACCCCGCCGGCGTCGGCGCCATCAACGCCTACGAAATGATCGGGAGCGGAACCTACAACGGCCTCCAAGCCAAACTGAATCGCCGGATGGCCAGTGGGCTCACGCTCACGGCCGCCTACACTTGGTCCCACACTAGAGACAATTCAGCAGACGCACTGAGCAGCGCTCCTGGCGGCGTTGTTGTCGGCAGCAACGGTACTCCATTGCTGAAGTATCAAAGCGGGAACTCGGACAGTGACCAACGCCACTTGTTTGCCGCGAGCGCTCTCTACGAACTGCCCTTCGGTCGCGGAAGAACTTTCGGTCGCGACATGCCGCGGGGGATGGATTACTTGGTTGGGGGCTGGCAATGGAATAACGTCGTTGTGCTGGCAACCGGCACGCCGATGGACATCCAAGGCGCACCGAACAGCCCGAATGGCCGACCCGATTACCATGGCGGATGCAAGACCGGGGTCTCGGACGCGGTTTGGATCAGCTGTCCCTCCGGCGCGTTCACCGCTCCGGCTGGACTGGTGGGCGATCTGCCTCGTAACTACTTCCCCGGACCGGGAACCCACACATGGGACACCGCGCTCGTCAAGAGCATTAAGATCGCTGAACGGGTGACGACGGAGTTCCGTGCGCAGGTTTACAATCTGACAAACACGCCACAGTTCCAGATCCCGGATAGCAAGTACACCGATGGCAACTTTGGTCTGCTGCAGTCGCCTCGTCTGTCGCCCACGAATCGGGAACTCGAACTCGCGCTTCGCGTGACGTTCTAACCTGCAACTCGGGGAGACGCTTGAGTCTCAAGCGTCTCCCCTGAGTTCGCAGTACAGAAGATGCCTTTGCTTCCCTTTTCTGAATCTTTATTGCTCCACGTCACTCGGTTGCCCCAATGAAGAACAAACCCACCCTTGCGCTGTCGCTGATCATGGCATGCCTGCTCTCGGTGCCGGCATGGCCCCAGTCTGACGCAAAGCCAGAGCAAAGTCCCGTAACAGGCAAGTCTGGCGCTGGCAAGCCCGTAGTGCAGAAGATCGAACCGCCCAATTGGTGGGTCCACTACACGCCTCAGCTCACTCTGCTTCTCACTGGTGAAAATCTGAGAGGCGCCCGGGTGGAAAGCCCGGCGAAGGGTCTGACCGCCAGCGACGCGAAGGCTTCGACCAACGGGCACCATCTCTTCGTACACCTGGAACTCAATCCCGATCTGGTTGCGGGAACCGTGCCCCTCCATCTGATCTCTCCGGCGGGAGATGCGACGGTCGCGTTTTCACTTCTGGATCGTGCGGACTCTCGCGGCCACTTCGAAGGCTTTTCCCGCGACGACGTCATCTACCTGATCATGCCCGACCGCTTCGCTGATGGCGATCCCTCCAACGATCGGCCCTCCGGATCGAACGGCACTTACGACCGCAGCAATCCCATGGCGTATCACGGTGGCGACCTGCGCGGGATTCGCGAGCATCTCGAATATCTCCACGATCTCGGTGTTACCACGCTGTGGCTCACACCAGTCTGGAAGAACACTGACTCCGACTACCACGGTTACCACGTCGTAGACCTTTACGCTCTCGACGACCACATGGGCTCCATGGCGGAATACCAGGCTCTGATTGCCGATGCTCACCGGCTGGGCATGAAAGTGCTGATCGACTACGTTGTCAATCACACCGGCCCACATCATCCGTGGGCCAACGATCCCCCGACGCCTACATGGCTTCACGGCACGCCCGCGCATCATCTGGAGCCCGCGTATAACTTCAACGGGCTCGTCGATCCTCATGCTTCGCCGCGCGAATCTCTCAACACGCTCGACGGCTGGTTCGCGGGCAAACTGCCGGACCTGAACCCGGACGATCCCGCCCTCGCTCTGTACCTGGCGCAGAATGCCATGTGGTGGACGGAGATCGCACAACTCGACGGATTCCGTTTGGATACTTTTCCCTATTCCACTCGGCAGTTCTGGAGCGGATGGCACGAGCGGCTGCGTCAGGTGTATCCGCAGATAAACGCGGTCGGAGAGGTGTCCGACGGCGACCCGACCATCACGTCCTTTTTCGAAGGGGGACGAAAGCAATTCGACGGCATCGACACCGGTCTGGCCACAGTCTTTGACTTCCCGCTCTGCTATGCCCTGCGCGACGTCGTCATCAAAGGAGCGCCGATGGAGAAGATCATTGACGTTCTTCGGCACGACGAACTTTATCCGCATCCCGAAATGCTGGTCACTTTCATCGGAAATCATGACCAGCCTCGTTTTCTCAGCGAGAAAGGGAGCGACCCGGCAAAACTTAAAGCCGCGACCTCGCTGCTGCTGACCTTGCGCGGGATTCCTCAGCTCTATTCTGGCGACGAGATTGCCATGCCGGGGGGCAACGACCCCGACAACCGGCGCGACTTCCCAGGCGGCTTCCCCGGCGATCCGCGCAACGCCTTCACCGCGAGCGGCCGCACCGCCGACCAACAGGAGGTATTCGCCTACGTGCAGGCGCTACTGGTGCTGCGCAAGAACCACGCCGCCCTGCGCACGGGTAAACAGTGGCACATCGGATGGGACGATACTTACTACGCTTTCTTGCGTGCGTTGCCGGAAGAAAAACTGCTGGTGATCTACAACAACGCGCCGCAGACGCGCGAACTAACGATCCCTATCGAGAACACGCCACTTGAAACCGCGCACCAGCTGCAGACGTTGTTTGGCTCTACGTCGGCTGAAATTGTTGACGGTAAAGTCCACGTATCCCTGCCATCCCAAACCCTGGCCGTGCTCAGCGTCCGGTAGCGGAATGGAGTGCTGAGGCACCGCCATCGCTGGTAAATTAGCGGTGATTGGCGATATGAGTATCGTGCGCAAAGCGTCTGCCGCCCCGCCTGCAAGTTGTCGGGGCGCGCTCCTGCTTCTGGCAGCGCTGCTGATTTTTGGCCGCTTTCCGGTTCGCGCGCAGAACCACGGCCATCCCGCCGAATCTCCCCTAACGCGCGAACTAAACCACGCGCTCAGCCTTCGTGAGCACGGCGACCGCCAAGGAGCGCTGGATTCCGTTCTCCATTTACTCGAGCAACATCCGAAGTTTGAGCCAGCAATCAAGCTGAAAGGCATGTTGCTTGAGGAGTCGGGCCGTACCTCCGAGGCGCTGACCGCCTACGCAGATGCTTTGAACTTAGCTCCGAACGACGCGGATATCTTGCTGGAGTTGGGCAAATACAAACTGACGGCGGGCCACAAGGAAGAAGCGATCAAACTGCTGGAGCACTGCGCCCGGATTCTTCCAGGCGACGGAGACGCGCAGTACTATCTGGCACAGGCCTATCACTTGAACGGACAAGATGAACTGGCCCTGCGCGCCATCCGGCTGAGTTTGAAGGCTGAACCCGACAATCCGCCGGTATGGCAGAAGTATGGGGAACTTCTGTGCGTCACGGAAGATTGTGATGCGGGTCTGAACTGGCTGCTCAAGGCCCAGCACGCGGATGCCAGTCTTCCGAGGATTGACTACGACATTGCACTGACAGATTTGAAGCGGATGGATCTGGCCGCGGCCGCACAATATGCCGCACGCGCAGTTGCTTCCCAGCCCAACGACGTACCCGCCTTGCAACTGCTGGCAAGCGTGGATGTAAAGCTCGCCAAATGGTCGGAGGCGAAACCGGCATTTGAACGCATCTTGTCGTTCAAGACCGATGATGTGGATTCGCTGTTCGGGCTCGGCCAATGCGAACTGGAACTGAAGAACTATCCGGTGGCCGTCGAAAAGTTGCAGTTGGTGCTACAGCTCGCGCCGAAGCGGCTATTGGCGCATTTCTATCTATCACGGGCCTATGCCGGGATGGGCAGGACGGAAGACGCGGAGCACGAAGCGGCGCTGCATCAGTTGATGATGGAACAGATGACGTTCGTCCGGGCGGTGGAGAGCGAAGGCAGCGAGAGCCCCATCCAGACTCAGGCGTTTCAACTATTGTTGGGGCGCCACGAAGAAGATGCGTTGAAGCTATATCGAGAGCATTTCAGAGGAACGGCTGCAACTCTGGCGGATGCCTATGTGTTTGTTGGAAAACTCTATCTCACCCTGGGAGAAAAAGATGATGGCGTGCGCTGTCTTCATCACGCCTTGGAAATTCAGCCAACCGTTCGCGGGGCCCACACCTATGAGGGAATCCTGGCACTGAAGATAGGCGATCTGAGCGGCGCGGAGAATGAGTTTAGGGCGGAGCTCGCAAACGATCCCAACTATCAGACGGCGATTGCCGAGATGGGCGAGGTCCGATACCACCAGGGTCTTTGGTCCGAAGCGGCGGAGCAACTGGCAAAGTCCAGAATCATGACTCCGGAGTTGCTCTACATGCTCTGCGATTCTTACTTCCGCTTGGGAAAGGTGAAGGATGCCGACTTGACCGCCGAAACCGCGGCAGCCTATGGAAGAAACAAACCTGAACTCATGAAGGACCTTAGCGATCTTCTCGTCCGCAATGCCCAATCGGACCTGGCGCGTCGCTTATCGGCAAATCTAGTGCAGAAATGAGACGAAGATCTGCCCCTATCCCAATCCCCTCGTACAGCAGGCTTGAGAAATCATGCCCAGCCATGAGCAGTGGTCGCCGATCGGAACTCCCTCGCCGGCCAGGGCTTTTGCCTTCCTGTTGTGGCCAGAACGAGACCACTGTCTCCGCCTCGGCAAATGACAGCCCAGCGGGGATTTGTTCTGCTGCAAGAAGCAACCATCTTCGCGCGAGGGTGCAGCCGACACCGTTTTTCAAATCCAGGAAGGAAGGATTCGCTTACGTATCACCTCAAAGGGCGGCAAAGAAGCCGGACAGCTTCCTCTTGCAACTTTTCATGCTATGAAAATGTGCCAGTAATGCCCACATTTCCGCTTGAATAGTCCTGATTTTTTGTGCGACTGTACTTCCACACTGCGTGGGGGAAACTGTGGATAAACACAACCGACGGTTCAGGCTGTCGCATTTAATCCTTTCACTACCACTCGTCTTCGCCTCGATCGCGGCCCGTGCCGATGTAACCGGATCGATTACGGGCGTCGTTCGTGATCCTGCCCAAGCCGTGGTTGCGGGCGCTCGGGTCAGGGTCACAAACATACAAACCAACCTCAGCCTGGAAACCACCTCGGCCACCGATGGCTCGTACCACTTCCTTGCCTTACCGGCAGGCAGCTACAGGATCACTGCAACTTCCGCCGGCTTCCGGTCCTATGCAGGGAGCGACATCACGATTCAAGTGAACGATCAACTCAGGATCGATATAACCCTGCAGGTCGGCACGGTCAAGGAGGAGGTTAGCGTTGCCGCAGACGTTACGCACGTGGAAACGGAAAGCACGCAGCTAGGGGACGTGATCGATTCACAAAAGATGCTTGCACTCCCGCTGAATGGCCGTAGCTACCTCGATCTGTTAGGCCTGCAGGCCGGTGTTGCGCCGACGACCGCCGGGACAATCGGTGGCGACCGCCCGGTCTCAGGCTATATCTCAAACGCAGGCAACATTTCGGTGAACGGCCAGCGCGAGACAGCCAACGCTTTTCTGGTTAATGGCGGCGACGTCAGCGAGGGACGCAATCTTGGGGCCGGACTGGTTCCAAATCTCGATTCCGTAGAAGAATTTCGTCTTATCACCAACAGCTTTGACGCGGAATACGGAAAATTCAGTGGCGCGGTGATGAACGCCATCACCAAGTCGGGCACGAACCGCTTCCACGGCGATGTTTTCGAGTTCCTGCGCAATGACGCGATGGACGCCCAGAACTACTTCTTCTCCGGCCAGCCTAAGTCCGAACTGCGACAGAATCAGTTCGGTTTTACAGCCGGAGGTCCATTCTGGAAAGACAAGTTGTTCTGGTTCACGGACTATCAAGGAACCAGAATAATACGGGCCGCCGAAGTCAGCGAGGTTCCCGTGCCGAGCGCTGCCGAGCTTGGGGGCCAGTTTGATCCTACAAGTCTGACCGGCCTCGTCGATGGCGGTCCCGGTCCTGCCGGCAGTTGTCCCCCGTCTGCCGCGCCCTGTTTGGACTGGGCCACGACGCTTTCAAATAGATTGGGATACACAGTAAAAGGGCCTGACCCATCGACTGGCTACTTGGGGGAGCCGTATTGGGTTAGCGGCTGCAACACTCTGGCTGATGCTCAGGCCGGCACGTGCGTATTTCCCGGGGGCCTCATTCCCCAGGCCGCTTGGTCGCCAGCGGCACTTGGAATACTTCCATACATCCCCGGTCCCAATAACGCCGACGGCACATTTTCGGACAATCGCCAAAAGAACAGGATTAGTGACAACAAAATCGGAGAACGGGTCGACTTTAACAATCGCAAGACGGGCAACTGGTCCTTTTATTATCACTTCGATGACTCGACCGTGAACAGCGCCATACCCAGTGGCGGCGCCAGCGTGCCTGGCTTCCCCGCGGTGACGCCAACCCGCGCGCAAGAGTTCGTTATCAGCAACAACAAGACCATCGGAAACAGTGCTGTGAACGAGGCGCGGATCACCTTCTTCCGTACGTCCACCCACCTGAACAACCCGAGCGGTGGCAAGGCATCGCTGGCCTCTCTTGGTTTCGTGACCGGCGCCGGGACTCTCGGCATCATTCCCGACGCTACGCCTGGATTTGCAGAGTATGTTCCTCAGGTTTATTTCAACAACTTCGCTATCGGCGCCCCGCCTCTGATCACATTCCAACCTAACAACACCTACACGGCATCGGACGGCTTTTCCATCGCGAGGGGCAGACATACGCTCAAGTTCGGGGGAGAGTTCCGCTATCTGCAGGTGAACGAACGAAACTTAGCCAGTCAGGATGGCGCCTTTATTTTCGATGGCACCGTGACCGGTGTCGACTTCGCTGACTATCTGCTTGGAGCAGTTACGGGAGCCGGGGGCGGCTACACCCAGGCAGCGGTACAACTCCTGGATTCGCGCACACGCTACGGTGGCGCTTATGTGCAGGACACCTGGAAAGTAACCCCCGATCTGACGCTGAATTTGGGTGTTCGCTGGGAAGCTAGCACGCCCTGGTACGACACGCAGGGAAAAATCCAGACCTGGGTGAAAGGTCAGCAGTCTACTGTCTTCCCGAATTCCCCCCAAGGCCTCGTATATCCCGGCGATGCAGGCATTCCCAAAACTCTGGCTCCGACCCGGTACAACAACTTCGGACCGCGCCTTGGTCTCGCTTACTCCCCGAGCTTTAGCGATGGAGTGCTGGGCAAGGTCTTTGGCGGACCGGGCAAATCCAGCATCCGTGCTTCGTACGGCTTGTACTACACGTCGGTTGAGGATTTGAATCTTTTCTATGAAGTGGGAGACGCTCCCTTCGGCTTGTACTGGACCAGCCCGGGTTCCGTTGATTTCTCCGAGCCGTTCCGAAATCGGCTGGATGGAGGCACCGACGGCGAGGGACAGCGCTTCCCGTTCACCACCCCGATCCCGGGCAGCCCGGCAAACAAGACGCTCGACTTCTCGGTTTATGAGCCTTTGTCTTATTTCCCGGGATACGACATTCATAACAAGCTGCCCTACGCCGAGCACTTCAATTTCTCGTTCCAGCGTGAGTTGAGCAAATCCACCGTCTTGACGATCTCCTACGTGGGCACTGAGGGTCATCGGCTCATCGCACAGACCGAAGCTAACCCCGGCGATCCCGCGTTGTGTGAGCAGCTTACCGCGCAGGGGGTCAATTGCGGTCCGAATGCTGAGCAGAACACGTTCACCGTCGGCGCGAATACGATTTATGGCACCAGGGACAGGCTGCTTAATCCGAACACCTGTGATGGTTCCACCGGCCTAAATAGTCCCACGGGCCAAACCCTCTGCTTTGGTTTTGGCAACACCTTCACCAAACTGGTTGCGAACTCCGTTTACCACTCTGGAGAGGTGACGGTCCAGCGTAAAGCCGGCGATGTGACCTTCCTGGCCGCGTATACGCTTGCGAAAGCCATTGATGATTCCTCCGCCTTCGGCGAGCTGATCAACTTCTCGAACGCCAAGCTTAGCCGTGGCCTCTCGTCGACGGACGTGCACCAGAACTTTGTGGTCAGCTATGTCTGGGACATGCCGTTCCATCGGCTTTTCCACGGCTTGCCAAGGCTTACGCAAGGATGGCAACTTCAGGGCATCACCCGATTCTCGACGGGATTTCCGATCCAGATGGGTGACGGGAATCCTTCGAGCCTGTGTACGCAGTTTGACCCGACGACGAACCCGCCGACGCCACTGTGCCAGGGAGATGCCTCTCTTACTGGTAGCCCCTCCACCGACATGCCAAATCTCGTGGGGCCGATTCACATCCACAACCCACGCGCTACACCCGACCATACCTATTTTGACCAGAGTGCATTTACAGCAACTGCCTGCGGTCTATCATCAGCGGGCGTTTTGCTAGGTACTGATTGCGGATCATTCGGGACAGCGAATCGTCGATTCTTTCACGGCCCGGGATTCAACAACACCGATCTGGGAATATCGAAGATGATCCCAATCGACGAGGCAATGCACTTCGAGATTCGAGCTGAATTCTTCAACATTTTCAACCATGCGCAATTTAACAATCCGGCCGGGGACGTCAGCGACGCCAACTTCGGCAACGTCACGAGCGCCCGCGATCCGCGAATCGGTCAAGTCAGTGCGAAATTTGTCTGGTGATATCGAAAGCAACGATTCGGGCGGAGCTGAATTCGCTTCGCCCGAGTTTCCCTTCCCTCGGCAATCAACGGAAACTGGTCTTGCGCCAGACGTCACATGCTAGGCTGTGACTATGAGGGTCCTCCCGCTCCTGCTGTGCATCCTCGCAGTGCCGTGCTTTGCGCAGACAGCTGAGAGCTACCGTAAGCAGGCCATCGAGGAGTCCCGGCAAAAATCCTGGGACAAGGCAATCGCGAATTATCGGAAGGCTCTGGAGCTTGAACCCAACGATGCCCTCACTCATTACAACTTAGCCCTTGCTCTCAAATACAAAGGGGAAGCGAAGCCAGCAGTCGACGAGTTCGAGGCCTCGCTTCGCCTCAAACCGAAATGGGGCGATGCGCACTACGCATTGGGCGCCGCCTGGTACGATCTTCACGACCAACCTGCCGCCACGAAGGAACTGCAGACTGCCATCCGGCTCGTCACCACAGATGCTGCGGCGCATCGGCTGCTGGCGCGGATTTATCTGGAGCAGAATAATCCTTCGTCTGCCAAGACGGAACTTCAGCGAGCGATTGCATCGAAGCCCTCGGCGGAACTTTACACGGAGTTGGGGCTGGCCGAAGGACAGCTTGCCAATCTTCCTGGTGCAGCCGCCGCGTTTCGCCACGCCCTCCAGTTGAATCCGCGGCTCACAACGGCATATATGCTTCTGGGTGTGACGCGGCGCCGCCAAGGCGATCACGCTGCCGCCTTAGCGGAATTCCGCAAAGGGGTCGCTACCGATCCGAGTGATCCCCGGGCCCAATTCAATCTTGGAAAGGAACTGAAGGCTGGCGGCGACTTGCCGGGCGCTATCGTGGCCTTCCAGCGCGCCATCGAACTCAAACCCGATTACGAAGACGCGCATTACAACCTCGGCCTCGCCTTGCGTGCCCAGGGCCAGACGGAAGCGGGGCAAAAGGAATTGAACGAGATCAGTGGGCTACGGCAATTCCGTGCACGCCTGGCAGAGGCGAAATTGCTGACCCTTCAGGGCGTAAGCGCACTCAAGGACCAAAAGCTCGACGACGCTCTTGGTTTCTTGCAAAAGGCCATCGAGAAGGGCCCCGAACTGCCGACCGGCTACTACTACTTGGGCGTCACGTGGGAGCGGAAGGGCGATGCCGGTCAGGCTCTGACAGCGTTCCAGCAAGCACTGGAGCTGAAGCCGGACTACGCACTGGCCCACTCGAGCCTCGGCCTGCTGTACTGGCTTCAGAATGAGCGCACACAAGCGCTCCAGGAATTCCGGCAGGCAACCATGTGCGATCCCGACCTGGCGGAGGCGCACTACAACCTCGGTTTGGCCTTGGCGCAATCGGGCAAATTGGACGAGAGCATCGGCGAACTGAAAGAAGCCATCAGTCTCAAGTCGGACTACACCGACGCGCGGGTTCAGCTGGGCTTGGCGCTCAGCCAGAAAAACGACACGGCCAGCGCTGCCAATGTATTCCGAGAGCTCATACGACGCGATCCGAACTTTGCGGAGGGCCACAATAATCTCGGGTTAGTCCTGTTGCAAGCCGGCAATGCTCGGGCAGCACAGAAGGAGTTTATTGATGCCGTACGTCTTAAGCCGAAGTACGCGGAAGCACACTACAACCTGGCGTTGGCGCTACAACAGGAAGGAAATGACGCAGCATCGCGCGCAGAATTCAACAAAGCCTACGAGATTGCGCCCGAGCTGAAAGACGCATCGCACCCATAACCCTCGCCGGGGGCACAGGCTGGACTTGGCAAAATCGAGGCGCCAAAGAAGATTCACCTTCAATTCCATTGCCCCCGAGTCAGATCTCACACCGAGGGCAGGATTGTTGAACAATATTGATTCTTGTAGACCCCGAGCGCTTGGTGTGGAATACGTTGCCATCTCACGACAATGGCCTGTTGAACTCGATTGATCGCTGGTGCTCTGATCGCTAGAGAATCGTCTTCCCTCGTTTCCTATTCCAGAGCGAAATTCTCGCACTCAATCTAGGCTGCTCCCCGGAGATCAAGGTGCTGAAACCGGTCTAGGTATTCCGCGCCCTTAAGAACAGGTGTTTACCACACTCATCGATAGGCACTTCTGCAGATTGCCAAACTCCCCGGACTAAAGGACTGTGGATGAAAAACATTCATGGGTGGAACGAGATGCGGGAGCAGTGTCTTTGAAAGTTCGGAACTCCCTCGCTTTCACGTATCCATACAGGAGGAAGTTTGAAGTCTCCACGGGACGCAAGGCTAGTCACTAGGTCTCTTCTTCTGCTTACGGCCTTAACAGTATTTGCCAAGCTTGCTCGCCCGAGTGCCGGCCCGCCACCTCGCGAAAACGGGAGGGGCGAACCAATATTCACCGCAATGTCGCAAGTCGAGCTGATTCACGATCAGTTCCTGACTGCCGCTATTGCCAGGGCACCGGCCAACCTCGGGCTCGTCTGTGCTTCGGCGTTGGATGTCGCTCTTATTGTTGTGGTCCTCCTGCTTCTCGCGCGGAACGGACGTTATCGTCAGACACTATTCGCCAAGGCGTTCCGCTCCAGCCCGCTCGCGATCACGATCACATCCCTGGCGGAAGGGCGATACGTTGATGTCAACGACGCGTTTCTACAGATGCTGAACTACGACCGCAGGGAGATTATCGGCAGTACTGCTGCAGACCTGGGCATCTGGGCGGACCCCGACGATCGCGTCCGGATGCTCCAACTACTTGGCAAGGTCAGCATCACAAAGGGGTTATCTACTAAGTTCAAAACCAGGTCCGGCGAAATTCGTGAAGTCAACCTATCGGCCGAGTTGATTGAGCTAGACGGCGACCCGTGTGTGCTCGCCGTGACCCAGGATGTGACCGAGGCAAAACGCATGGAGAATCAATTGCGCCAGGCCCAGAGAATGGGGGCTGTGGGACGGCTCGCCGGAGGCGTCGCACACGACTTCAACAATATCCTGACCGTAATCATGGGATACAGCGAGGTTGCCTTCCACCGCCTCGGCGAGAGCCATCCGGTGGCCAAGCATCTCGGTGAGATCAAGCGGGCCGCCGAACGGGCCGCATCGCTGACCCGCCAGTTGTTGGCCTTCAGCCGGCAACAGGTGCTCTATCCGCGAGTTCTTGACCTGAACGTGGTTGTAAATCACCTGAATCAGATGCTGCACCGCATGATTCGCGAAGATGTTTCTCTTTCTTTCAGACCGATGGAACCCCTTGGCTACATCAAGGCAGATATTGGGCAGGTGGAGCAAATTCTGATGAATCTTGTCGTGAATGCCCGCGATGCCATGCCCGACGGCGGCTCCATCGTGATTGAGACGTCGAACGTTGAACTGGATGACGGTTACAGAGATTCTCACTTCTCTGTGCCGCCCGGTCGTTATGTGATGCTGGCGGTCACCGATAACGGTTGTGGAATGGACGAAAAAACGATGTCCCACATTTTTGAGCCCTTCTTCACGACCAAAGGCCTGGGGCAGGGTACGGGATTGGGCCTCTCAACTGTGTATGGCATCGTGAAACAGAGCGAGGGATACATCTGGGTGTACAGCGAACCAGCGAAGGGTACGACGTTCAAGCTGTATTTTCCGCGACACGAAGAGGGTCCACAGCCCGAGGTTCGCCCACGCGTAGAGCTTGAATCGGCCAGAGGTTCCGAGACAATCCTCGTGGTGGAGGACGATGAGCCACTGAGGAAGCTGGTCATCGCTCTGCTTGAAGACAAGGGCTACCGGGTGTTGGAAGCGACGAATGGTGAAGATGCAATCACGGTCGTGAAGAATTCACCCGACCCCATCAACCTTCTGCTGACGGACGTGCTCATGCCCGCGATGAGCGGAGTCGAACTCTCGTCGCGCCTAAGGAAGCTCCAGCCCGAACTCAGAGTGCTGTTGATGTCCGGCTACGCTGGCGACCTGAATGCGCGGCATCGAGCAAACGAACCGGAAATGATGTTGATCGAAAAGCCCTTTACGCGACACGACCTGCTCGCGAAAATCCGTTCCGCCCTGTATACCTAGTGGCCGAGGCCCATGTTAAGGTTCGACGATTCGGTTGCGGATTGCGTAACGTACCAGTTCTCCGAACGAACGCAGCTTGAGCTTTTCCATGGTTTTTGCGCGGTGGTTTTCCACGGTACGCGTGCTGATGTTGAGGACCGCCGCGACTTCTTTGTTGCTCTTACCCTCCGCCAGTAGCTGAACAATCTCACGCTCCCGAACACTGAGACGGCCGTCCGAGGATCGAGATCGCTTCGGAGCAGTGCCGCGCAGGTTGGCCAGGATCACATCGGACGCTGCCGACGTGAAGAAAGTCTTGCCGTGCAGCAAGGCGTCAACCGCAGCGATAAGGTCCCTCTCCGCATCGGATTTCAGAACAAAGCCGCTGGCCCCGGCCTTGAGCGTCTGCCGGATAAGGTCCTCCGCACTATGCATGGTGAGCATCAAGATGCGCGTCTTTGGCGACGCCTTAAAGATCAGTGCTGCGGCATCCATGCCATTCAATCGGGGCATACCCACGTCCAGGATCGCAATCTGCGGACACAGTTCGGTGGCCTTCTCCACGGCATCGTGACCGTTCGTCGTCTCACTTACGACCTTCCACCCCGGCTGCGTCTCTAAAAGAGTTCGCAAACCACGCCGCACCAGAGCATGGTCATCCGCAATCAAGATGGAGACGGCCTGCATCGGCGCCATTCTACTCTCAACCCGCGGACCTGCCTTACTCCAAAAACGACCATTCCCTCCGCTGGAAGCCGCTTCGAACCGTGGTCCTGTTTCATGATTTGCTTGCGGTGGCGGCCTGTAGTGGTAGAATCGCGCCAAATTGAGCCGGCGGGGGGAACCATGGGTTGCCGGCACACAGAAGTTGCGGGTCAAATCCCGGGGATTCGGAACCGGGCCACTTCCTGGCCCGCGCTCCGCAGGCTAATCCCGACCGGCCTGGTCCTAGTGTTTCTGCTCACTGGCCTCGAGAGCTGCAGAGACTCTTCTCGCATTTCCCCTCCTGTCACTGTCACCCTTCTTGACCCCGGCTGGCTCGACCAGGAATTCAGTGCCTGGCGCAGTCATGAAGTGCAGCAGTTCACGCGCGAAACCGGGATTCAGGTAAAGCTTCTGCCCGCACCTGAAACTGCCGTCGATCAGTTAGCCTTGTGGCGCAAGCTTCTGGAGAGTGATTCCGATGCGCCCGATGTCTATGCCATCGACGTGATTTGGCCCGCGCTGTTGGCCGATCACTTCATCGACCTGAAGCCGTTCTTGTCACAAGAGACCACCGCGGATTTTCCCGCGCTCGTGACGAACGATACGGTCAACGGCAAGCTGGTCGCTCTGCCCTATCACGCCGACGCCGGCTTACTCTTCTACCGCACTGATCTATTGCAGGAGTACGGATATCACGCTCCTCCCGCGACGTGGGACGAACTGGAGAACATGGCCGCTCGCATTCAAGCGGGAGAACGTGCGAAGGGCAAGAAGGATTTCTGGGGCTTCGTCTGGCACGGAGCCGCCGCCGAGGGGCTCACCTGCAACGCCCTGGAGTGGCAGTCATCGGAGGGCGGTGGACGGATCATCGAGGACGATCGAACCATCAGTGTCAATAATCCTCAGGCGATCCGGGCGTGGAAGCGAGCCGCGCGATGGGTTGGATCCATCTCTCCACCCGGTGTAACGGCTTATCTGGAGTGGGACGCCCTGAACATCTGGCGGTCGGGAAACGCAGCTTTCATGCGCAACTGGCCGGCGTCCTACATCGTCAGCCGCGGCGAGGACTCCAAAGTCAAAGATAGATTTGCCGGCACTCTTCTTCCGCAGGGGCGGGATGGTCATGCGGATACGCTGGGAGGCGCAAGCCTGTCTGTATCGCGGCGCTCGAAACACCCACAGGAGGCGGTGGCACTGGTCCGCTATCTGTGCCGGCGCGATGTACAGCTCTCGCGTTCGCTGGCGACGTCTCAGCCACCAACCACGCTCGACCTATATGACGATGCTCAAGTCCTGCGGGCGAATCCGCTGTTTGTGCAATTGAAGCAGGTTTTTCTCAACGGTGTCGTCGCCCGGCCATCGACGGTGACCGGGAAAGATTACCCCCGTGTGTCGGAAGCTTATTTCAAGGCAGTCCATTCGGTTCTAACCAAGGAGAGGATTGCTGAGCGGGCTGCCGCTGATCTCGAGGCCGAGCTGGTTCGCATCACCGGCTTTAAAGCCCGCCCATCACTGGAGAGGATTTCACCAGCCAGAGATCGAAAGGGCCGCCGATGAGGACTGACCCAAAGGCGCCCCTCGCGAGACGGACACAACTGACGTCACTGGGCACACTCTTCCGGCGGGCTCTTCGTCCCAGTCAACTAAAGATCGGCACGCGATTGACTCTGTGCTTTGCCGCCATCGTGCTGCTTATGGCGGTCGCCGGCATGGTCACACTCTGGCAGTTCGGCCTGATCCGCGGCCAGGCGCAGCACCTCGATCAGGTAGACCAGAAATCGCTCGCGGTGCTTCGCGTGCAGGCGAACCTGCTGTTGTTTCAAGACCGATTGGATGAACTCGCATCAACGCAAGATGCACGGAGCTTTGTCGCGGAAGCAGGCGCCCTCCGTCGGCAGTTTCTGGCGGAGGTAGAACTCGCCAACCAGGCCCTGAGAGTTCAGCCCGTGAGTGTGGAGCGCGATCCAGCAATGTTGAGTACTCTCGAAACGATCCAGAGCACTCTGCCCGCCCAGATTGATGCTCTCATGGAGTTGGCCGCGGTCGGCGACTGGCCGGCCATCCGGCTTCGATTGAAAAATCAGGTTGCTCCCTTGAGTTCCCTGACAGCTACGCTGGTTGAAAAGGTCGACCTCGAAGTCTCAGACGAACGGGCGCGGGCACTGGAGAACATTCAGCGAGTACAGCGCCGAGTATTCCTCATGCTTCCAGTTACCGCGTTGTTCACACTGCTTGTTGCAGCAACGCTGGGCATGAAGGTGACGCGCAGCATCACTCGACCCCTCTCGCGGTTGGACGCTGGCGCACAGGCGCTCGCTCACGGCGAGTTTCAACACCAGGTTGCGGTTGCAGGCGGCGACGAATTGGCCTCGCTGGCTGAGGTCTTCAACGACGCCACCCGCCGCCTGAGCGCGCTCTACCGAGAGTTGCGCCGCAGTGAGGCCGAGTTCCGCATCATCTTCGAAAACTCCGCGATTGGAATGGTGCTGGTGGATCCCGCCGGACAGCCCATCCGCACGAATCGCGCTCTACAGTCGATGCTGGGCTATAGAGAAGAAGAATTGGCCAAACTAAGTTTCGGCGACGTTACCCACCCCGATGACATAGCTCTCGATGCGTCGCTCTACCAAGATGTTGTGCAAGGCAGGCTCGATCGCTATCAGATCAAGAAACGATACCTGCGGAAAGACGGCGAGACGTGCTGGGCTCGCCTCTCCGTATCTGCTTTCCGAACCGCAGACCGCACGCTCCAGTACTCCGTGGCCATCGTCGAAGACATCACCGCGCAGGAGTTGGCGGAGCAGTCTCTCCATCAAATGTCAACCAAAATGCTTCGGATTCAGGAAGAAGAGCAACGTCGAATCGCAAGAGAGGTGCACGACTCCACCTCGCAGGAGATGACTGCACTCACGCTCAATCTGGGAGCCCTTCGAATCATGGAGCATGAGCTTCCCCCAAAGGCCCAGAAGCAGGTTGCAGAAAGTCTGGCGCTGGCCAAGCGCGTGGCGCGCGAAATCCGCACATTTTCCTATCTCTTGCATCCACCGATGTTGAACGAACTCGGATTATGGTCGGCCATGCGTTTGTTCATCGAGGAGTTCAGAGAGCGCAGCGGCTTGCAGGTAACCTTGCTGATCTCGCCAGAACTGGAGAGGAGCCGGCTCGATCCGGGTCACGAAATGGCACTCTTCCGTTTCGTGCAGGAAGCCTTGGCCAACATTCACCGTCACTCCGGTAGCGAAACTGCCGACGTCGACATTCGGCTTGAGGATGGCTCCATCGAGGCGGCCGTGGCAGATACGGGCCGCGGCATTCCGGCAAAGACTTTGAGCGAAATCCATGCTCCGGGTGGAGGTGGAGGAGGCGTTGGAATCCCGGGAATGCAGGAGCGGATCGGCATCCTCGGTGGGCGAGTCGAGGTGAGAAGCCATCACACGGGCACAATCGTGACCGCCATCGTTCCAGCAGAATTTGCCATTCATCCCGCTGCAGCCAGCCCAAAATCAGCTTGATCGCAGCCTTGCCTGGCCAATCGCGATTCCAACCTTCAATAGGTGCGTTAGCCTAGGTTATCTGAGGAGAATGCCAAACTCGCAGCTTGGCCCCCGACTCGACCTCCGTACTCACCTCATTCAACTATGAGCATTATTACGGATTGATCTTCTCTGTCATCTGGTCAAAGATGGCTACAACCCAAGTGGGGCAGGAGGAGCGGGGAACCCTTAGTCCTCCCCCGAGCACGATTGCTCCTGGCCTGCCCCACGAACTTCAGCGTGCACCGTGCCGCTGATTGACCCGGCACAGAACGAACGCCTGGTGTGCTAGCCGACCGTAAGTCATTAAGAGGTGTTTCATGAATTGCTCACAGTGTCAGGAGCTCCACCGAACCTTCGAACGAACACAGGCCAGCTATGTCGAAGCTCTCAGCGCGGCGTTCTACCGGATAAGCACCGAGATAGCGGCAAGGAAGCACGTTGCCATGGTGCGCGCCGAGAATGACCTACAGGAGCATCAGTCGGTGTGCCCATGGGCACTCGTGTCAGAATCCTTGTGCGGGCGGCTCGCGCAGATTCCTGAAGCTTAGCCAACGATCCCCGGGGCAACTGATGCCGGATCAAATCCGGTGGTAGCCCCAAAGCAAGAAGACACTAAAAGCTGAGACCACGTGGTTGTGTGATGCTTTGTCCCCAAACTCCGTACCTTGACTAGAGAAGGGCAACGACCTTTTCCTCACGACGTCTAAGGGCGAAATCACCATGCCTGTGCGGCCGTCACTTGTCGGTTGTTGCTTTCAACAGCGTCTTGGCCACAGCTGAGACCTCCATCGCGACGTACACGGTCGATTCCTCTCCACCAAAGTTGAGTTCGCTTGTTCCGCTTCCGTAATCAGCAATAAAGTTCAAGCGTTCTGCGTTGACAAATGTCTCTTTCCCGTGGACATCCTCGAACTTAACTAGCTTCATAGACCTCCTAAGCTCGTCGGGGCGAGCACGTCATTACTAATCCGGCCTGGACATCTGGCTGGGCTTTCGTAGGCACCTCCTGACGCGCATTCGCCACGCCCCGTTGATGGTGATTGCAGCACATAGGACATAAAGAGGGCGTAAAGATTAGGTCGCGGTCAAGAGTTTGTCATAAGGACCTTCCTCACGCGACCAAGAGCGAAATAACAACAACCTGTAATGGTAATCAGCATATTGAGACGACATTCAGCGTCAGCGACGAAACAGAATGATCACGCCAAGCCCTATGAAGACGATTGGCATCACACGATGCGCCCACCGATCGACGACCCCAAGAACGAGTGAGTGACCTCCAAGCAATCTGCTGCCAACGCACCAGAGCCCAATCAGCAATGCATAGGAAGCCAGGATGAGCCACAAGTAGGCACGACCAACCATGAAAAAGGGCACATACAAGCCGATATTGTCGGCTCCGTTTGAAAAGGTGATGAGGGCGATATAGCCGATTCCCATGGCGGACGCACTCTGGGGCCCGGCTGCCGGATGCTTCAACAAATGCCGAACACCCAACGCGATTGGCACCAGACCC
>Ga0335076_10001385_pt1 | contig 23452 bp, 24 predicted proteins | sample Lox_Sample_25_FD_206717 | JGI IMG/M metagenome (GOLD analysis project Ga0335076, IMG submission 206717) | Soil microbial communities from Loxahatchee National Wildlife Refuge, Florida, United States - Lox_Sample_2.5 | ecosystem: Environmental > Terrestrial > Soil > Wetlands | place: USA... | reverse complement strand
AGGGCGCGGGTGAACGCCACCACGCCCGCCGACATCATCGCGCCCGATGCGGCAATCCGGCCGAAGGCGCCGAACTTGAGATCGAGTTGGGCCACTTTCCAGGCGTAGATCCAGATTCCCACGGCGGCCAGGGTTTGCGCGGAGCCATTGGCGATGGCCGCGCCGTTGGCCCCGTACCGCGGGGTCAGGAGAAAATCCAGCCCGATATCGACCGCCCCGCAGAGGCAGCCCCACCAGATGAGGAAGCCCTGCCGCTCGATGGCCTGCAGCAACATGGTGGGCGCCTGCACCAGGGCCTTGGGAATGGCCATCAGGGCGACGATCGCCAGGGTGGTGGCCATGGGCCCATACTTTTCTTCGCCGTACAGCAACACCAGCAGGCGGCTGGTGCAGGCCATGCCCGCCAGCAAAGGCAGCGCCACCAGGAACGCGTAGCGGGCGCCATCCACCGTCATTTCCTTCAAACGCGCCTGCCCGCGGCCGAACTGGGCCATCATGGTGGCTCCGAGCGAGCCGCCGAACGAGTTGGGAATCATGAGGACCCGCTCCGACAGGTTGAAGGCGAGAGAAAAGAAGGTAATCTGGCGCGGGTCGTTGTTCATGAGCTTGAGGATGAACATGTCGGAGCGGTCCCAAACCACCACGTTGAGCAGCATGAGCGCCAGGCCCTGGCCGGAATAGGCGAACATGCGCTTCTTCAACTCCGGGGAGACCGTCCCCCGCGCCACGCCGCCCAGCCAGCTCTCCACCGAGCGCAGTTTCAGGCCGCATTCCAGTGAGTTGCCCACCGCCACCGCTGCCGCCACTCCGATCAGGTCCCAGCCGGCCACCAGGCCGACGAGCGTGAGGAAGGTGGTGGTGATCGCGCCGGCCAGCGACGGACCGGTGTTCCGCCGCATCACTTCGGCGGCGTTGTTGGCCATGGACGGCATGGAAGCGACGATGCGCGGCGCCATGGCCAGCACCAGCAAAACCGAAAACGTCCATTGGCTCGGATCCACCAGCCAGAACACCAGCCCCAGTCCCACCGCGGCAATCGCGATGGCGATGAGCGTTTGGATTTGGAGGGTGATCAGGTAGGTGGCGCGGGCCACGCCGGGCTGGCCGCTGTTCAGGTACTCGGCCATGTACTTGCGCGCGGTGGCCGGCAATCCGAAAGAGCCCACCGAGATGGTGATATTGGTCAGCCACACCATGAACTGGTAGCCGCTGAGGCGTTCCGGACCGATCACCCGCGCGACCGCCACCGACGTGGCGAACGTGACCACCAGGCTGAAGAACAGCTCCACGGCATACCAGAACGAATTACGGGCGATGGTACGGGTGTTATCCACGGAGCCGGAAGGGCCGCTGGTCTCGGTATCCATCGGGAAAGACTACACAAACGGGCGGCAGGTCAATCCAAAGTTTGGCCGTTTGCCGACCGCTCTGTCAAGCTGCCAAAAGGAGGGCGCCCGGCGTTCACCGCGCTCTTGTCGAAGGCCCGCTCCCGCGCGCGCATGGCCACTTCGATGGCCTTCTCCACCCGCTTCCGGCGGGTCTGCTCGTGAACCGCTTCTTGGCGAATCCCGGCCGCAGAGGAAGCACCGGCGGCTTCTTCAGCACGATGAGCGACACGCGCACCGCATCGCCGGGCTCGATTCCCAATTCGCCGCGGACGCGCCGTTCAACTGCAGCCAAAGACGCCCGCCGCCCATGGGAACCAGGCTCGCCTGCAATTCCACGTCTCGGTTCAGCGTGGCCACGATCGGCACCGGACCGCGCCGTCCAATGGCCGAGCTGATTTCCTGGGGGATCTCGAGGGCACACATACCCGCCACGGCCGAACTTCGCCAGCGGCGCTGTGAAACGGAAACGCGTCTTTCCGGGCATGGCCACTCCGGCAGGTCCTGCCAGTAAATCACGCCGTCCTCTCCGGTCCGCTCGGGATTTCGAAGAACAGTTCCGGTGACACGTTAAACCGGCGGCTCAATTTTTCAATGTGTGATTTCGCCAGGGCACGTTTGCCGTTTAAGACCTCTGAGGCGATACTGGCGGTGCCAAACACATCGGCCAAATCAGCCTGTCGCAGGCCGTTCGACTCCATCAAGTGCCGGATCATATCGCGGGGTGTAGCGGGCGGAAGAGAGTAATGTTGTGACTCGAAATCTTCAATCAGAAGCGTAAGCAATTCGGCGAGCCGGCGTTCCTCCGGAGACCGATTGCTCTTACGCAAGAGCTTTTCGAGTTCCACGGTGCAGCGTTGGTTCTCTTCTTCGGTATGGATTACGTGGGGCAGCACCGCAGCCAACAACCCGGCGTATTCCTGCTCGTTCTGCACCTCGGCAACGCTCATTTCTTCCAGGCTTCCTTATCGTACTCGGTGTGCGTCAACACGTCTCTGATGAGGATCGTCTGGTCTTCGTAGTAAATTTCGGTCATCAATCGAAAGCTGTTCCCGGATATGTTGAACACCGTGTATACTCTTCCCCCGGCTAAAACCCCATCGGCATGCGAGTAGGTTTGTCGAACTTCCTCGAAGTTTTTCCATCTGGCCTTCTTTGCGGTCCTGTACCAGCTTTCGAGCGGGGCTGCTATGCCACTATGCCTCCGCACCGCCTCTTGCAACCTCTTCCGGCTGATGATATGCAATCTCTACTTCCATGTTTCAGTTGCTCAGGCACCTTCGGTCCCGAAACTCCCCTACGAGCGATTCGCAAAATGCGAACTTCCCTGCCGTCATATTACCAAGCACGGTGGCAAGGGTTCAACATCCGCCTACTCCGGCAGATCCTGCCAGACCTTGCGCGGCGTCCCCAGGTCTCCGAAACAGCGCCCTACATCGCTATGGGTGAGATGCACTCCCTCGGACTCCTCCACCAGCAGACTCGAGTCGCCCGTGCGCACCACGAAGGCGCCCTCACCGAACACCGCCAGCACCTGTCCCGGCACGGCCTGCGGCCACTCGAGCCGGGTGTCGAAGGGAATCGCCCGCCAGATCCGCACCTTCTTTTCGGCCTGGTCGTCGAGAAAACTGAAAGCCCCCGGAAAGGGCCGGGTCACGCCGCGCACCAGGTTGTAGATGTCGAGCGTGCGATCGGTCCAGTAAATCAGGCCGTCCTCCTCGGACCGCTTGGGATAGTAGGTGGCCCCCTCGGTGGGCTGCGGGGTCAGCTTCGCGGTGCCGTCCAGCAGCGCGGGCAGCGACCGCTCGAGGAGCGCGATCATCGAGAGGGTGTTCTTGTAGTGCAGGGTCAGACAGCTATCGAAGGGCGTGATGTCGAAGATCTGCACCGCGACAATCTCCCCGTCATCGACCCCCGGCTGGTAGCGGAACAGGTGGGTGTAGAAGCGGTCCTTGTTCTGGATCAGCGACCAGTTCATGGGGCTGCGCCCGCGGCCGTGCGGCAGAGGCTTCGAGGAGCCGTGCATGCCGAACGCCCCGATGCTCAGCAGCTCCAGAAACCAGGCCGGTATCAGGCGCTGCCAGCCCATCACCAGCAGGGCGTCCAGCTTCAGCGCCGCCATGGCCGCGCGATCCTCCGGGCTGTTCAGGCTGTACTGCTTCACTACCGAGTAGGGGATCGCCTTGCTTTCGAGGAAGGGGCGGAGGTCCAGGTACCCGGCCACCTTGTGGTGCGTGCCCTGTTCGGGGCTGAGGGTGATGGCGTGGTCTACTGTGAAGCCGCGCTGCTCCAGCCCGACGATCAGTTCCAGCGTCGTGTGCTTGCAGCCGGCCACGGCCACACGCTTGTTGGTCTCACGGCCGTGATGTTTCATAGGGCTGGCGCTCCCTTACGGTCGCGGCTCGGCAAGGGCTTGCGGTATACCGCGCAATTCGCTTCCGTCGATTCGGCGAGAAAATCGATCTGCCCGTCGAGCCATCCGGCCAGGGTCTCTTCGGCGCCGCGCCGCGAAGCGCTCCACCACAGCGGGTGGATCAGGATCTGCATGGGCTTCCGGGCCTGGAACTCGGGCTGCGAACGCGGATCGCCGTAGCGCCATTCGCCGCGCGAATCGGAGCAGTACTTCATGTCCTTCATGAAGCGCGCCATGTAGGCGTGCGGCCGCGGCGCCGAAAGCTGCGGATTGCCGGTCAGCACCTGCGCATTCGGCCGGTGATAGCTGACGATCTCCACCTCGCGCCCGAACCACGAGCCCAGCGCCTCGGCTTCTTTGCGGCAGGCGGCCGCCAGCTCGCTTTCCGTGGCGTCGGCGCGATAGGCGGCGCAATCGAAGTGCAGCCCCAGGTGATGGCCCATCTCGAGGATGCGCTCCACTTCGGCGGAGCCGGGCTTGGAAAAGAGGTTGTAGTGGTCGGTCCGCAGCAGAAAAAAGTAGGTCGAGAGAATATCCTCTTCGCGCTCCACCTCGGCCATGGCGCGCGCTTTTTTCAGGTCGAAATCGATGTCGTGGCGCATCAGCACCAGCGGCTGGCCTTCGAGCGCGTACGCCGGAAGAGCGTCGCGGAACGCCCCGAAACGGTATCCCGCCTCCTTGTAGCCGCGAATCAGTTCGCGGTAACCGTCGTAGGTAAAGGCATCCGCCATAGCTATGATTTTCCGATCCCCGTCATTTCCACCAGTTGCGCCACCAGTTGCCTTCGTTCAAAAGCCGCGATCGCCGCGCGGTCGGGCACCGGAAACCCGCCTGGCTTGCCTTCGAGCCGCGCCCAGGCGCTGGCGAGCACCCGCTGGATCGCTTTCGGATCGCTGCCGTTCACCGCGACTCCGCCGCCGGTCTCGCGCAGCAGCCGCGCCACCTCGCCGTGCTCCGGCGAAAGGGCCAGGACCGGCAGGCCGGTGGCCAGGTAGTCGAACAGCTTTCCGGCATGCTGCGTGGGATCGTTGGCCGCCAGCAGCAGATAATCCGTCTCTTCGAGTTTGGCGACTCCCTCGGCGCGCGGCAGAAAGCCCAGCTGCACCAGCTTGGCTTTTCGCCCCTGGAGCAGCGGCTGTGCCTCGGCCGCGATGCGCCCCACGAAGCGCGTTTCGATCCGGTCGCGCTGCTCGTCCGGCAGGCTGTCTAGCGCGTCCAGGTATCCGGTGATGTCGTAAGGCGGGGTGGCATAGAGGCTCCCGTAGTACGTGATCACCATGTTGTTCCGCCCCGCGCGGGACGGCCGGAAATGGTCGTAGAGTTCCCCGTCGTAACCGTTCGGCACGCACAGAAACTTTCCCGCCGGCTGGTCGGGGTAGCGGTCGCGCATGGCATCGCGCTGGGCGGGCGTCACGGCCACCACGAAATCGCTGGCGCGCAAGGCAGTGCCTTCCAGTTGCACCGCCAGCTTCCGCTTGGCGTCGGTGACGGCCGAATCGAAATGCTGCAGATAGTAGCCCAGCCAGTCGTCGCGGATTTCGGTAATCCATTTCAACTGCGGGAACTCGCGCTTGAGGGGAGCGATGAGGGCATACAGTGAAAACGGCGGGATGTTGAGGATAACGGTCTGGATGCCCTCTTCGCGGATGACGCGGCGCGCACGGCGGATCACGAAGGGCACCCAGAATTTCTGCACGTCGGGATTGAGGAAGCGCTGAATGGCCTCCTTGGCGAGCTTCTTGCCCGCACGGATCAGGCCGGATCCGGCGGCCGGAGCGCCCGCCGGGGAGCTTCCATTACTGGAGAGATTCTTCCAGACGCGGTCGCGCAAGAAGTAGGGCACGCCGGGACTGAACACACGGTGCACGTGGGTTTCGGGCGGTACCTGCTGGAGCAACGCCGGATCGTAGAGCGGGGTATGCGGATTCTTGGGAGCGATGACCGAGACTTCGCAGCCATGGGCGCGGAGGTGGCGGGTATACCCGACGTAGCGCGGCGGACCGATGCCGCCGCTGGGAGGAAACAGGTAAGTAATAATCAGGACGCGATGAGCCATGGCTGGCTTGGAATGTTTGGGCTACCGTATTCTAACATCCGGGCCTGGGGAGTCTGCGGTTGCCAGGCGGTATCATTGCGCTTCTAACGAATGGCCAAGCGTCCCTCTTCCGGCGGCCAGTTGCCTGTCCCTGTGGAAGCCATCACCCGCCGCATAAATCTGATCCGCGCTCAAAAGGTCATGTTGGGATTCGGACCTGGCGGAACTATACCAGGTGCCCACTTTCCGCCTAAACGAAGCAGCAAAGCGCAACAAGGGCCGATTCCCTGAAGATTTCATGTTCCAGCTCACGGCCGAGGAAACGGAATCTTTGAGGTCACAAATTGCAACCTCAAACCGGCTGGCCGCGGTGGACGGCGCACCATGCCCTACGCGTTCACGGAACATGGCGCAGCCATGCTTCTTCCGTGCTCAACAGCGATTCGCGCGGTCCAGATGACCATCCTGATCATTCGGGTGTTCGTCAAACTCCGCGAGTTTCTGGCCGCCCGTGAGATAATCTTACTGGAGTCTTACCAATGGAAACCACCAGGCTTTCGACCAAGGGCCAAGTCATCCTGCCTAAAGGCATCCGCGACTCCCATGCATGGGGGCCCGGCACGGAGTTCACCGTTGAAGAGACGGCGGAAGGTGTTTTACTCCGCCCGGCCGGGCGTTTCCCCCAAACCAAAATCCAAGAAGTTGCAGGCGTTTTGCGGTCGAAGCGGAAGGCTCTGACGCCAGCCCGGATTCACGCGGGGATTGCCCGGGAAGTGATGCGGCGTCATGATCGCGGTCGATACTAACGTACTGGTCCGCCTGCTGACAGGCGACGATCCTGCACAGGCTACGGCATCGCGGGCGCTGTTTTCCGCGGAACCGATTTGGATTGCAAAAACGGTGTTGCTCGAGACCGCGTGGGTCCTGCGAAGCGTCTACGGATTCGACGAGGGCGCGATTTGTGAGGCATTCACGAAGGTGCTCGGCCTGAAGAATGTGCATGCGGAAGACGAATCGTCTTTGGCTGCGGCGCTTTCGCTTGCGGCACATGGAATTGAATTCGCCGATGCGATACACCTGAGCAGCAGACCGCCAAAGGCGGCATTCGTCACGTTGGATAAGGCTTTCGTCCGGCGGGCGAAGCGCGCGGGGGTAACCGGCATCTCGGGCATTTGAGATTCGGGACCGTCGATCAATTCAGACTACGTCGCCACGGTCGTGGCCTTCAGGCGCTCGACGGCCGGTTCCACCTCGGCCAGCATGACACCCACCGGCAAGGTCGCCAGGTAGCAGCAGGCGCCCAGCGTCAGGGTGGTGCTGATGCCGAAGGTCATACTGATGGCCACCGCGCACGCCGACCCCAGTACGCTGCCCGCGCCATTCACGCCCCAGAACCAGGGGGTGGGACGACTGTCCCGTGCGCTGATCAGCCGCATTCCGGTTGGGAACCCGAAGCCCAGCAGCAGGCCGGCGGGAGCAATCAGCAGAATCGACAGTCCCGCGCGGGCCGGCAGCGTGGCGCTCTCGAAAGATCCCACTACACTCGGAATCAGCCACGGCAGGATCGCGAGGTAAATTCCCAGCGTCAACGACCAGGCGGCGAACCGGCCCCGCGAGTCCAGAGGGAATTTCTCGGAGACAAAACTTCCCATCCCGGTACACACGATGATGCTGAACAGGACGATGCTCAAAGCATAGATGGGATGCCCCAGGAAGACCGAAAGCCGTTCCAGAAGCGCGATCTCCACCAGCATGAAACCGACGCCCAGCAGCAGGAAATAGAGGCTTCCCAGCACGGCAAACCGCCCACCGATGTTCTTGACGGCGGGACGGAGCGGCAGCACGATCGTGGTCACCACCAGGATCACCGATACCAGCATGATGACCACCAGCGTCAGGGTGGCGACGATGTTGCCTCTCACCACGCCGGCATCGGCCGAGAACGCCTGGTGCAGTCCTTCGAACCAGCGGCCCAGCCGCAACTGGTTGAAGAAGAACGGCCGATTGTCGCCGGGCGGCGAAAGGTCGAACAGATATCCGGCCGTCGCAGCCTCCAGGCCGCGCTGGTCCTGGGAGGCCGTGATGTCCGCCAGGACTTGGGTGGCGGGCTGCCGGCCGGGACTCAGCAGAACGTTGTACTTGTACTTCGCGGCGGTCGCCTGGAGCGCCTGCGATTCCTCGCCGGTGAGCGGCTCCCGGGACAAAACCAGGGTCGCCAGGTTCCGGTTGGATGCCAGGAAGAGGTGCTTCCGCGGTTCGGTGATGCCCTGATCGAGCAGAGCCGCTACCGCGAGGCTGATCATACGGCCGGTCTCGTTGACGTCTCCCGGGGCGTACCAGCGGCTGACGGTAAACACTCCACGGGGCGCCAGATGACCGACAAAAATACGCCAGCCCTCCAGGGTGTAGAGGCCGTTCTCGGTCAACGTGAAGGCGCCGGCTCCGGTGGCGGCAAAGGTGTCGATCATGCTCATCTGGATCAGGTCGAATCGCTCGGGGCTGCGGGCGAACCAGCTGCGCGCCTCATCCACGTTGAAATGCATGCCGGGCTGGTCCGCCAGTTTGGCGAAGGACCGGTAGGGTTCCCGGTTCGTCAGCAGGTCGATGAAGATGGGGTTGATTTCGACGCCGGTGACATCGGGAAACCCGTGTACGCGCGCCGAAAGCATGTCGCGGCCGCCGCCCACCCCGATAATCGCCGCCCGCCCGGTGTTGCGGATCGTGTAGGCGAGGTTCGTGATGTCATAGCGCAGAAAGTCGGCCTGGCTGACGTCCCCCGAAAAGCGAAACATGGAAGTGGCGGCGTCGCCATCGATATTCAAACGGTACTGCTCCACTTCGGTTCCCGGCGGCAGCGTGGAAGAGGCGCCCCACAGCACCGGAGCGGCCTTCCAGGGTCTCCGGACCAGGATGCGGGAAAAGGAGTTCCACTTCTCGAAGGCGACGTTGTCGCGCCGGTCCACTTCGTTCTTCACGACGATCGGCTGGATCCCGTACCGGGTGGTGCTGTTGGCGGCGGCCAGGACCAGCAGCACGCCAGCGATCATCGCGGGCCGCGCGAGAATTCGTTCGATGAGGCCCGCGGGCAGGGGCCGGTCTTCATCGGCGGCGGCTCGGGAAAACGTGACGGCTCCCAGGGCGGCTACCCCGCCGACGGCCAGTATGGCCGAGGGCCCGTCCATGATATCCAGAAGCGCCAGGACTCCCAGACACCCGACAGCCGCACCCACCAGGTCGGCCGCATACACCCTGCCCACCGGAAAGGGACTGCGCGTCAGCGCCAGGCTGATCACCACCCCGGCGCAAAAGAACGGCACCGACATGATGATGGCCACCTGCATCCAGACCACTACGGTGGTGGCCGACAGCGCCAGAACCGGCACCGATCCTACCTGCAACAGCAGGGACAACCCCACGCTGGCGGCGTAGGCCGATGCAAACCTCGTCAGATCGCGGGCCAGCGTCTGGCGGTTGAATCTCCCGGCCTGCAGGTACACCCAGACGGCGCCGGCGGTCATCCCGAACATGGCGATGCTGATCGCGAAGAATGCCAGATGATAGTACGACATTACTGACAAAAGTCGCGTGTACAGGATTTGCAGCATGAGCACCGAAGCCGAAATGATGAAGACCCCGCCATAAAACGGAGCCCCGGCCCTAGGCGAGATAGTAGACTCAGACATTCTGTCCCTTCATGAACTTACGATGAATTAGCATCTCGAAAACTGCAGGATTTCTGTTCAGTATAACAACCGCCGGCTTCCGGTTTTTGGCAGTTAGTCTTTTCTCATACCAAGATGATATGGAAAGGACTTAGGCGCAAGTACACTATCGGGATACTCAAACTGCTGGACGGAGATAGGACAGGCATGCAAGGCGGTTTGGCCTGGCAGGAATGCGTAATGAGTTTTTGAATTTTTCTATACGTACGCTTGCTTTTGACAACGCCCGATTCCCCTCCTGGACGCGGTAGATTGGATGGGTGCGCAATTCCGAAATTCCCAAAGGACCACGATCGTGACGGCAACTGATTTGAAAGTCAAGCTGTTTGCGGATGGCGCCGACAAGGCGGCGATCCTCGAGCTTTACCGCAACCCGCTCATCCGGGGCTTCACCACCAATCCCACCTTGATGCGGAAGGCCGGCATCACCGACTACGCGGCATTTGCCCGCGATATCCTCTGCGCGATCCGCGACCGCCCCATCTCGCTCGAGGTATTTGCCGACGAGGTCCATGAGATGGAGAGACAGGCACGGCTGATAGCCTCCTGGGGCCCGAACGTTTACGTCAAAATTCCAGTTACCAACACGCGGCGGGAGCCTACCCTGGAGCTGATTCATTGCCTGTCGCGGGCCGGCATCCAGTTGAACGTGACCGCGCTGCTGACGTTGGACCAGGTCAGGGATGTGGCGGACGCGCTGGCGGGGGGCGCACCCAGTTATGTATCGGTCTTCGCCGGGCGCATCGCCGATACCGGACGCGACCCGGTGCCGCTGATGGCCGCCGCCGTGGAGATGGTGTCCATACACCCCGGGATGGAGTTGATCTGGGCCAGCCCCCGGGAACTGCTCAATATCTTTCAGGCGGACGACATCGGGTGTCACATTATTACAGCGACTCCCGACATACTGAATAAACTGTCGCTGGTGGGCAAGGATCTGCACGACTATTCGCTGGATACCGTGAAGATGTTTTACAACGACGCCCAGAAGTCCGGGTTCACGCTCTGAGTCCCGGAGAGTCTCCGGGGCAGGGATGATACCATGCGTCTGACGGAGGAAGTGCTCACCGCCGAAGAACTGCGCCAGCACTACGAAATCGAGAAGGAGTTGGGCAATCGCCTGCGCAATTCCAGCCGCGAGGAACGGGCGGTATTGTACGCGCAGGTATATGACGAGCTGTTCCGGCGCCTGCCGAAACATCCGCAGTTGACCAGGACCGAAACCGAGCACCACCAGATCAAGGTTCGCGGACACCTTCGTCTGCTACGGCCCTACCTGACTCCCGAGACCGTGTTTCTGGAGGTGGGTGCGGGGGATTGCGCTTTGCCGCTGCTGGTGGCGCCCCTGGTGCGCAAGGCCTATGGTCTGGAGGTTTCCGAGGAGGTGACCCGGGGGCTCCCGCAATCGGATAAATTCCAGGTCCTGATCGCCAAAGGTTTCAAGATCCCCATGCCCGATGACTCGATCGACGTGGCCTTCAGCTTTCAGGTGATCGAGCATATCCATCCCGACGACGCCATCGATCAGCTGCAGGAAATCTACCGGGTGCTCCAGCCCGGCGGCATTTATTACTGCATCACGGGGAATCGGCTCTACGGGCCGAACGATATTTCGCGGGATTTCGACCGGGAACCCACCGGCCTGCATTTGAAAGAATACTCCATCATGGACCTGCTGAAGCTGTTCCGCGGTACCGGTTTCCGGCGGGTGCGCATCGAGCGGATGTTCAAGGGGCGCCGCATTCCATCGCCAGTCCTTCCGTCCCGGATCCTGGAGGGCGTTCTCGAATGCCTTCCCTGGAAGCTTCGCAAGCCCCTGGCCCGCTCCTACCTGATGATGCGCCTGCTCGGCGTCTCAGTGATTGGGGTCAAGTAAGGCCGGGCTTCATTGTTCCGGCCTCGAGCTCCATTGCCATTCCGGTCCACACCGGCCATCTGACTCCCCCAGTCAGTCATGGGTAAAGCATCCAGGCCTCCATCCGATAAGTTTCATTGGGAGTCGTGCGAAAACTCCGGTCCCTATGGCGATTGAGACCCTCCGGAAGTATCTTTTCGAAGAGAATGCCGATGCGCGGCACGTCATGACCGTGCTGTTGAACGGCATCGCCGCCACCGCCATACGAAACGACGCCGGTGAATACCAAAGTTTTCTGGCCTCGTTGGAAAGCATCGCGGAGGCTACAGCCCAGGACTCTGCGATCGACCGGTTACTGGTTTCGGCGGGCGCTGCCGTACAGGCCCTGGAAAGTTACAACCAGCGTACGGCACGAATTCTGAGCCGCCGGACGACGGAACTGCAGAAAGTCATCGGCATGCTGACGGAAGCCATCGTCACCGTCACCGGCGAACGGTCGCTGAAGGCGCTCGAAGAGATCCAGACCAATCTGCTCGAGGCCAGCAGGCTGGAGGATCTCCGGATGATTAAGGCGCGCCTCGACACCTGCCTGAAAGAGGTATGCCAGGAGTCGGTGCGTCGCCGGGAGGAAACCGCGAAGACCATCGCCGATCTGGAGTCTTGTATTCGCCATGCGGACGAATGTTCCACGAAAGATGCCGGCACCGACCCGGTGACGGAACTGCCGGCGCGCTCGGCCGCCGAAACAACGCTCCGGACCGTGGTCACCGAGCCGGGCCGGAAGTTCGTGGCCACCATGGTGATTGACAGGATACAGAGCATCAATGTCCGGTTTGGATATGCCGTTGGAAATCAGGTTCTGGCCGCACTGGCACGTCACGTGGAAGCCAGGCTGCAACCCGGCGACATCCTCTTCCGCTGGTCGGGTCCCGCTCTGCTCGCCATGCTGCCGCGCCAATGCACCATCGACCGGTTACGAACCGACCTGCGACCAGTGTTCAGCAATCCGATGGGAGCCACCATTGACATCGGCGGCAGAGACGTTCTCATCCCGATCTCCGCCGCGTGGTCGGTTTTCGGTCTCGTACCGCCGGTCGAGACCATCCTCAAACACGTCGATGCTTTCGTGACCAGCCAGGCACCTAAGGGGTATCTGTAATCATATGCCAAACGAAATTGCCGCCATCGCCGATCCGCAGCAAACGCTGATCGAGAGGGTGTCCGAACTCGAAGAAGAAGTCCGGAACCTGCTCCGTCTCCATGCTGCCATTGAGCGGAATAATGCCCTGTTTGAGGCATTGCTCGCGTCCAGCCGCGACGGCATCACGCTGACGCGATGTGACGGGACCATTATTAAGGTAGTTCGGGGAATTCTGGGCTATGCGAAGGATCTCTCGGGAGCCTCGGTTTACGATATCGTCTGCCCGGAGGACCGGGAGGCCATGCGCGCCGCATACCGGCAACTCGTCGAGCGCAGGCAACGCCGGGTGGAGATTGAATTTCACATGTACGCGGCTGACGGATCTCCGGCGTGGATCGAGTGCACGATGACGGACATGTTGGACGACCCGGCGGTGCTCGCGATCGTGCTCAATTACCGAAATGTCACCCGGCTCAAAGCCAGCCAGTTTGCCGAAGCCGAGTTCGAGGCGGCAATCCGCTTTGTGCCGTTTGCCGTGTTCTCCAAGAACACATCCGGGGAGATCCTCACTTGGAACGCGTCGGCCCGAGAACTGTTTGGCTACGAGAGGGACGAAATCGTGGGCAGCCATATTTCGACCCTCATTCCGCCGGAACTACGGGAGGAGGAAGTGCACCACCGGTCATTCGTGGTCGAGCGGAGAACCGTCAAGCCCGGGATCCGCACGGTCGGAGTCCGGAAAGATGGGAGGCGCCTTCCCTTGGAAGTGGTGTTATCCCCGATCGTGGTCGATGGCGGCGTTCGCGGCATAGCGCAATTGTCTTACCCGTTGGAACAGACGACACCGGCATGACATTGCGGTGCTGCAACCTTATTTACGAAGAAAATAAATCTCCACTATTTACGGATTCAATCTGCCCGAAGCCTAATTCAAATATTTCCGCTTACAAATTCACATCCTCATATATAATTAATGAACCGTATCGTTTTACACACTCACTGAGGGCGGGGGTAGACTCTCCTCCGCAGTGCGGGGAACGCCGATCTCACTTCTACTGCCGCCATGGTCGTAGCTGCCGCCAAAAAAAGACCCGAGCCCTACGCACCATATATTCTCATAGTCGACGATGAGAGCCGTGTGCGGCAGCTGTTTGCTCGAATCCTGGAGGATGCCGGTTACCTCGTCTCGGAGGCTGAAAACGGCCGGGCGGCCGCCCGGTTGTGCGAGGACCGTTTCTTCGACGTCATCGTGAGCGACCTCAGCATGCCGGACATGGACGGCTTGGAAATGCTCGGTCTGGTGCGCGGCGAGCTGCCCAACATCAAGGTAGTCTTGATTTCGGGTTTCATCGCCGGTAGTCAAACGCCCATAAGCAGGCTGGGGGCGGACGCTGTGCTGCCAAAGCCTCTGGCCAAAGACAGGTTGTTGAAAACGGTATGCGATCTGCTCGCCGACCGCTAAGGAATCCGGTCAAATCGTCACAATCGTTACCATAGATGACGGAAGCAGAGTGAGCGGCGATGAGGACGGAATTGCTGCGATTCAACGGCGCTGTCGGGCGGGATCCTGCCATCGATGGGTGGATGAAAGAGCATGCAGGTGAATTGGGAGCCATCGCGCATCAGTGGTTTGAGGTGATGCGAAAATGCGGGGACGAAGTCCGGGAGCTCTTGCATGACGGCTGCCCGGTTGCCTGTCTGGGAGATGTGCCCTTCGGCTACGTCAATGTATTCACTTCACACGTAAACGTGGGGTTCTTTCAGGGCGCGGCGCTGCCGGATCCGGCCCGCTTGTTGCAAGGCACCGGCAAGTTCATGCGCCATGTGAAACTGAGACCGGGAATGGCCATAAACGCCGCAGCCCTGAGCAGGCTGATCGATGCGGCTTACTCGGATATCAAGGCGCGCGTCGAAAACGGCTGATGTTAAAGGGAGTTTTCCAGCGTGGTTTCCTCTTGGAAAATCATACTCATTTCCGTTTTTTCATGGCTGTCGCGCCGTGACGGTTCCTTTGCCGGCCCGCCGAAATACTTGAAAACCCGCCCGCCGGCGAATGTGGCGCGGGCACTCGAGGCTGCCGCGTCCCCACTCATGGGGACGCTTGTCGGTCGTGTACAGTGCCAGTGGCGGCGAAGGGGTTTTCGAGGTTTTATCGGGATTGCCGGGCCGGCCATCGCTATCGCGTTGGGAGCCTCGCTGCTGGCGGCAGCCGGCCCGTCGGGAGAAGGACCATGACCGCTCCTTACGGTGGGAAGCTCGTCAATCTCGTGGCGCAAGGCGAGGAACGGAGCGGGCTGGCGCGACGTGCCTCGGAGCTTGTTTCCCTGCAACTCACTCCGCGCGCGCTGTGCGATCTGGAACTGCTCGCGACGGGAGCTTTCTCTCCGCTGGATCGCTTCATGGGAAAGGCCGACGCGGAGCGCGTGGCTGCGGAGATGCGCCTGGCCGGCGGCACTCTGTTCCCCATCGCGATCACCCTGCCGGCCGACCGCATCGAAGGGATTGAAGGCCGCGAGGTCGCGCTCCGCACCGCGCATAACAACCTGGTCGGCTGGATGAAAGTCGAGGAGGCTTACGAGTGGCGCGGTGATGCCGGGGATCGGGAAGGGCGCTTCCGCCTGAGCGGGCCTCTGCGCGTGCTCGATCTTCCGCAGCATCCCGATTTCCCCACGCTGCGGCGGACTCCGTCCGAGGTGCGTAGGTTGCTGGCCGCGATGGGGCGGACCAACGTGGTGGCGTTTCAAACCCGGCGTGCTATCCGTAGCGGGCATGCGGAATCGATACAAGACGCCGCTCGCGAGACCAAGGCAAGCCTGCTGATCCAGATCGTAGCGGGAATGATCGCGCCAGGCGACGCCGCACATCACGCACGAGTCCGCGCCTGGCAACAGCAAGTGGAACAGCAGTTCGATCCGAGCCATACCTTGCTGAATCTTCTTCCGCTGGCCACGCGCGCGGCAGGAGCGCGGGAGGCGCTCTGGCACGCCATCGTTCAGCGGAATTTCGGCGCCAGCCATTTCCTGATGGAGCCAGGCGAGGCCTGCGAATTGAGCAACCTCCACCGCGCGGAGGTCGGCATTCAGGCGATGCCCTGCGATGCGATGGCCCACTGGGAGGAGGAGCGCTCCGAAGCCGCGGTGGACGGCCGCAAAGGATTCTGCATCTGGTTTACCGGGCTGCCCAGCAGCGGCAAGAGCACCATCGCCCAAGCCCTGATCGGCATGCTGATGGAGCATGGCCGCCAGGTCACCGTACTCGACGGGGACGTGGTGCGGACCCACCTGTCGAAAGGGCTGGGCTTCTCGCGGGAAGACCGCGACACCAACATCCTGCGGATCGGTTTTGTGGCCTCGGAGATCGTGCGTCATCAGGGTGCGGTGATCTGCGCCGCCGTCAGTCCGTATCGGCATACCCGAGATCAGGCTCGCGCCATGGTCGCCAGCCACGCGCCGAATCCCGATGCGTTCATCGAGGTCTTCGTCGATACGCCCGCCGAGGAGTGCCAGCGGCGCGACGTGAAAGGTTATTACGCGCAGGCGCGGGAGGGAAAAATCAAAGGCTTCACGGGCGTGGACGATCCTTACGAGGCGCCGCTCGCTCCCGAAATCCGCCTGTCCACCACCGGCACCACCGCCGCGCAAAATGCGGAGCGCATCGTGGAGTTCCTACAGGCTCGCGGTCTGCTGGGCTGAGGTGTCCGCGAAGGCGCTGTCCACCAGGCGCGGCGCAGCCGTGCTGACGTCGAGTGCCGCGGCCAGGGCGACATCTTCGCCGAAGCCGCGGGCGATCAGCTCTTTTCCCGAACTCGACCCTTCCAGCACGTCGCGGCAAATACCGCTCACGTTTTCGAAGGCGGCAATGGCCAGGGTGGCCTCCGGCGAACGCCGCCCCGGCAGACGCGCGAGAACCGCGCCGGCGCCGATCCAGTCTTCGATCGCGGGGCGCAAAGACCCATCCGGCCATCGTTCTCCGGCCGGGATCACCGCGAATGAAGACCCCAACGCGCTTGCGGCACGGGCGACCGCGCCGGCATTCCGCAGGCAGGCGGTGAAGGTCATGGCCGCGCCGCCTGCCCGACTGAGGGCGCCTCCGTTGGGAGAAGGCAGCACCAGCCGGTACCCTGGAGGCACTTGCTGCAACGAGGCAGGCGACAGCGAAAGCCCGCTTGCAGTCCGCACTTTTTCGGCGATCCGGGCCGACCGCGCGCGAGCGTATTCTTCCAGGCGATCGTCCCGATTCCCGTAAGGGTAGACCACAGCGCCATTCGATACTGCGATATCGACCGCGGTGGAAAAGGAGAGGACGTCCACCACGATCAGCACATCGCTGATCGGCGCGAGTTGCGCCATTCCCTGTGCTCCCCACTCACAGCGCAGGGCGTACTCGGACTGGTCGAAGATCACGTATTTTTGAGTCTATAATAAAACTAGAAAGTTAGTCCTATCCATGATCCGAATCAACGTCCACGAAGCTAAAACGCATCTTTCCAGATACTTAGATCGGGTCGAGGCAGGTGAGACAATCGTCCTTTGCCGCCATAACAAGCCCATCGCAGAAATACGGCCCATTCCTGCCGAACCGGAACGGAAACCACGTGTGTTGGGTATGGATAAGGGCAAATTCGAAGTGGGACCGGAGTTCTTTGAGCCGCTACCGCCCGAGATCCTGCGTTATTTCTTGGGGCAAGGGGAGTGAAGCTCCTCATCGATACCTGCACTTTTCTGTGGGCCAACTCAGATTCTGACAGATTGTCTCCGCTGGCCCGGCAGTTATATGTGGATCCCGCAAACGATTTGTATCTGAGCGCAATTTCGGCATGGGAGATCGCGGTGAAGCATATGGCCGGTCGTCTGTCGCTTCCGGAGCCGGCAGCGCACTACATACCATCGCGTCGCACGGCCAATGGAATACACACTCTGGAACTAAATGAAGAGGCGGTTTTGCAGTTGGCGAAACTGCCGCCCATCCACGGCGACCCCTTCGATCGGATACTGGTGTGCCAGGCGATCGTACATGGCTTGGCGATCCTCACTCCAGACGAATGGATCATGCAGTATCCGGTCCGCGTATTGTGGTGATCGAGAGCGCCACCGCACCCGCGAAAATGCTACCCTACCATTACTCCCCCACCGAATTTTATGTCCGCCATCACCAGGTTTGTACCGGAGAACCCACTGATTGTGCAGGGGGACCACACCATTCTGGCGGAAGTCGCCAGCCCGCACTATGCCGCCGCCCGCGACAGCCTCTCCCGTTTCGCGGAGCTGATGAAAGCCCCCGAGCACGTGCACACCTACCGCATCACCCCGCTCTCCATCTGGAATGCCTGCGCCGCCAGCGTTACCACCGAGGAGATCGTCGAGACGCTCACCGGATTTTCCAAGTACCCGGTCCCGGAGCACGTGCTCCACGAGATCTGCGATTACGCCTCGCGCTACGGCCGGGTGAAGCTGCTGCGGGACGAGCGCGGGCTGGTACTCCAAACCAACGATAAGGTCCTGGCCGAGCAGATCAGCCGCAGCAAGCATGTGATGCCCTGGCTGGGCCGCCGCTGGTCGGCGACGGAGTTCGAAGTCCAGCCCTCCGCACGCGGCGATGTCAAACAGGCGCTCATCAAGGCCGGCTTCCCTGCCGAAGATTTGGCCGGCTATAGTGTGGGCGAAGAGTTGCCGCTGGCGTTTCGCGGCATTACCCGGTCCGGTCTGCCGTTTTCGCTGCGTCCTTACCAGCGGGAAGCGGCCGCCGCGTTCCACGCCGGAGGCAGCGCCCGCGGAGGTTCGGGCGTCATCACGCTGCCCTGCGGCGCGGGCAAGACCATCGTCGCCATGGCCTGTATGGAACGCCTGGCTACTTCCACGCTGGTGCTCACCACCAGCGTCACCGCGGCCCGGCAGTGGATCGCCGAGCTGCTCGACAAAACCTCGCTCACCGAGGAGCAGATCGCCGAGTATACCGGCGATTTGAAACAGGTCCGCCCGGTCACCATCGCCACTTACCAGATCATGACCTGGCGGCCCCGCAAGGATGGCGACTACCCGCACCTCGAGCTCTTCGACAGCCGCAACTGGGGCCTCATCGTTTATGACGAGGTGCACCTGCTGCCGGCGCCGGTATTCCGCGTGACCGCCGGCCTGCAAGCGCGCCGCCGGCTGGGGCTGACCGCCACACTGGTGCGCGAGGATGGTCGCGAGGACGATGTTTTCGCCCTCATCGGCCCCAAGAAGGCGGACGTGCCCTGGAAAGTGCTCGAGGGCCAGAACTGGATCGCCACCGCGCACTGCACCGAGGTCCGCCTGCCCATGCCCGCGGCGCTGCGCATGGACTATGCGGTGGCCGAACCCCGCGATCAGTTCCGCATCGCCTCCGAGAACCCCGCCAAGCTCGACGTCGTGCGGGGCCTGCTGGAACTACATCCCGATGAGCCCGCGCTGGTCATCGGGATGTATCTCGATCAGCTCGCCAGGGTTGCCGGCCCGCTGGGACTCCCGGTGCTCACGGGGGCCACTCCGCAGCGCCAGCGCGACGAGCTTTTCGCCCGCTTCAAGAGCGGCGAGATCCGCGTGCTGGCGGTTTCCAAGGTGGCCAACTTCGCGGTGGACTTGCCGGAAGCCGCGGTGGCCATACAAATCTCCGGCACCTTCGGATCCCGGCAGGAGGAGGCGCAGCGGCTCGGCCGGATCCTGCGCCCCAAGCGGAACGGCAACCAGGCGCACTTCTATACGGTGGTCAGCGCCGATACCGTGGAACAGGACTACGCCTTGAAGCGGCAGCTTTTCCTGTGCGAACAGGGATACTCCTACTCCATCGTCGATGTGGAGACCGCCGGGCGGGGGCTTCCGGCGGCGTCATGAAGCTCACCCCCGAATCTCTGCGCGATTTTCTCGCGATTCTGCCCCATTACGATCGTCTTTCGGCGGCCGGGCGGCGGGATCTGGCCTCCATCGAGCATTCCGCCAAAAGCTGCTCCGCCTTCGTCTTCCGCGATTCCCTCGAGGGTCTGATGGACACGGGCTTTCTGCTGCCGCCCGAGTCCAACGGCCGCTGCGCCATCGGGCCTTCCCGGCTGGGATTTCTCCGTACTCTGCGGATGCTCAGCGGGCACCCGGTCTTCCGCTCTCCCGGACAGGCAAGCTTTGACCGGTATATGGCGGCGCATCTCACCGCGGGCGAGCGCCAGGCCTTGCGGAACGGCTCGGATGTGAGTTACTACGAGCGGAACCTGGTTCTTTACGGGCAGATCGCCTCGTCCGATTGGGTGGAGAATTTCCTGGGCGCCAAAGACGATGCCTGGGAATCACAGTATCGGGAACGGACAGATCCGCCCCTGCTGGCAAGGCCCGAGGTTTTGAGCAGCACGCAGAAAATCGTCCGCTGGCTGATGGCTCACGGCGGCCGCGTGGTTTTGCGCAATCTGCCGGCGCTGACGCTCTCGCGCTTTGGCGAGCCCGACCCGGAGTTGTTGAGCCTGGCCCTGCATGCCGCCCTGCGCTACGCGCTGCTGTTCCTCTCCATCGAGCCCGATAGCCTGGATGCTGTTCTGGGCGTGTGGCCGGAGATCGTGGCCGAGGTGCCGGTCATACCACCGCCCCGGAATGTGACGCCCGAAGAGACTTGCGACCCCATCTTCCTGTTGGAAGATATGACGGCGCTGCTGGTGGCGTGCGCCACCGGCCCGCTGCGACTGAGATCCAATGACGACAAGTTATACGCCAAGACGGTTCGCGACCTGGCGGCCACGCTCCGCCCGCTGCCTCCCTGGGCCGCCGCCGCTTTCCACATGGATCCGGAAACCCGCGTCGAAACCACTTTTTCGTATGTGCAGACTTTTCGTCTGGTGAACAGAAGCGGATTTCCGACGGAGATGACGGTTAACGGGCGCGGGCGCGAGTGGCTGGGTCTCCCGATGGGAGAACGCCTGCGCGTCCTCATGGACGGCGTGCTCGATCAGAAACAGACGGTGGCCGCGTTTCGGGATTTCACGGGAGCGAATGTTGGCCGCACCCCGTACTTTCATGTGAGAACGAGCATGAAAATGCCGCCGGACATCGTCGCGGCCACCATGGCGGTGTTCCGGTCTTTGCAGGGCGACGGGTTCTATTCCTGGAAAGAAATCATGGCCTCCAGCCAGGCGTCGAACCCGCTGGCCGAGATCGCCCGCAAGGATAAGTACGCGTACTTTGGAGACACCTACGGGTACATGACTCGCCTCGATACGGGAGCGGTCCAGAAACTTTGGAACGAAAGGGTATACGATTTCCTGCGGGCGCGCTTACTGCCGTTGGGCGGTGTTCGTTTAGGCCATGGCCAGGATGGCGTGTCGATTGCGATCACTCCGGCGGGACGGTATTACCTGGGCCAGTCGAAGCAGTGGCAGTGGGCGGCCGCCGGCGATTCCCAGGTGATCGTGCAGCCCAATTTCGAGGTGACCTTCCTGGGAGAGGCGCCCGCCGCGGAAGCCGAAATCGGCCGTTTCGCCGAGCGCCGCAGCCAGCGGATCGGGGCGCTGTTCCAGATCACGAAGAAATCCATCTTCGCCGCTGCCGCGGCGGGCATGACCGCGAAGGGCGTTCTCGAAATCCTGGAGCACGTGTGCACCCGGGAGGTGCCGGGCAATGTCCGGCGGGAAATTCAGGGCTGGTTCGGACAGTGCCGCAAGGTAAGCTTCGAATCCGCCGTGCTCATCCGCTGTCCCGATCGCGAGACCACGCTCCGCGTGATCGGCCTGGCGAAGGATTCCGTGACGGCGCTCAACGATACTGTCCTGGAATATCGGGAAAATGGCAGGCAACGCCCGTGGCTCATCAAAAAGCTGAAGGAGATGGGCGTGCTCGTTTCCCAGGATGGAAAAGCAGTGCCTCAACGAGGAAGCCCAGGGGGAAGCTGGTAAGCGATCGCGGCGCGGCGGCCAGGCTTTACATGCTTTATGCTCGAAGGAGAGGCCTAAGGAACCGGACATGACCGTGATCGAAATTCCCGATGACCAGGCAGCGGCGCTCGAAGCCCGGGCGTTGGCGCAAGGTCTCACTTTGAAAGACTGGCTCAAAAAGCTGGCGGAAGAATCGCCGGCGCCCGCACCTGGAAAGCCGCTTAAAACCGGCCGTGGCATGCTCGCCAAGTACGGCCCCGCTCCTTCAGCGGAAGAAATCGACGAGAACCGGCGCGACATGTTCCGCGGTTTCGGCGAAGACTTCTGATGATCCGCGGCGTCGTGGATACCCACGCTGCGCTGTGGTATTTGTTCGATGACGCGCGGCTTTCCATAGCCGCCGGCGATTCATTGACCAGCCTGCGTCGTCAGGAATGCAAATCGTTGTTTCCTCCATCAGCCTGGCGGAAATCGTTTACCTGACCGAAAAGAAACGTCTGCCGCACAACGCCTACAACGACATGAAAGCTGCTCTTGCCGATCCGGAACATGTTTTTCGGGAAGCCTTTTTGACGGTGGAGGTCGTCGAAGCCATGCGCCGGATGTCCCGCGACCAGGTGCCCGATATGCCCGATCGCATTGTCGCTGCGACCTCAGTTTATTTCGGAGTGCCGGTGATCAGCCGCGACGGGCGAATCCGCGGATCCGCCTACAAACCGTCTGGTAACTCTCTCCCGGTAAAATCGAACCATGGCGCGGTTGCTCTTCACGCTCCTGTTAGCCGCCATCTTCGCCAGCGCGTGCCTCGAGGCGCAGCCGGTCACTCCCGAAAATGCGCATTGGTCCTGTGCCGGCGCCGGCAGGCCTCTCGTGATCCTGGAGGCAGGCGCGGGACGGGGAGCAGCGGATTGGCCGAAAGTCCAACCGGCCATAGCGAACTGACCGAAGTCTGCTCGTACGACAGAATCGCGGGCCATTGTTGCGAAGAAGTTGTCGATGATCTGCACGCGCTTCTGGACTCCCTGCCCGGCCCCTATGTCCTGGTGGGCCATTCGTTGGGCGGATTATACGTTCGCCGGTTTGCGGCCCGATTTCCCGATGATGTGGCCGGGTTGGTATTGATCGACGCCTCCGACGAGAAGCAGCTCACGGGCATCCTCGCGCCTGGTGTGCCTCCCCAACTGTGGCGGCCGGGTGCAATGTCCGATTCCGAGCTTCAGAAATTCTTCGAAGATCTGGGACGGCGCATGCGGGCTAGCCAAGACGCTCCCGCCAAAGATGCTCCGCACAAGGCGGACGATGGCGCCTCCGGGGAAATTCGCATGGCGCAGTTTTACCGGCAGATTGCCGCGGAGCGGCGGGACTTCATGTTCTCGGACAAACCCTTGATCGTCCTGACCGCTACCCGTACAGCGCCCATGCCGCGTTTTTCGGAGAACCAGGTGAAACAGCTTACGGAGGATTACCGCGTCCTGCAGGAACGGATGCAACTCCTGTCACGCAACAGCAAGCAGATCCTGGTCGATAGCGGCCACTTTGTCCACCGGGACCGTCCCGATGTCGTGATCGCGGCGATCCGGGAAGTGGTCACCGCTGTGCGCAGCGGCAGCAGGCTGGCGCCGGAGCACGATTAGAATCAGACGGAAGCTGGACTGCAGGGGCCGTTTTCAGTTCATCTCTCACCTGCTTGTAATTTGAGACCTGATTATCTTATAAACGGAGTGTGCGGCCTACGATGCTTTCGACCACGCCGGCGCCTGCCGCCAAGATCAAGTTTCAAATCATCTGCCCCGCCGCCCCGCAGTTTCGGATCACCCGGAGAGAAGCGGCCCCTTTCCGGACCCGCATCTTCCGTTTCTCCATGCTGAGCGCGCTATCGGTGGCTGCCTGCGCCCCTCCGGAAGTCCAGACCGAGGTGGTGGACGAAAACGTCCAGCCTGTCGATTTCGCCACAGATGCCGATATCATCGGCATCTCTTTCATGACCTATAACGCTCCCCGGGCATACGAGATCGCGCGGGAGTTTCGTCAGGGA
>Ga0335076_10001384_pt1 | contig 23456 bp, 21 predicted proteins | sample Lox_Sample_25_FD_206717 | JGI IMG/M metagenome (GOLD analysis project Ga0335076, IMG submission 206717) | Soil microbial communities from Loxahatchee National Wildlife Refuge, Florida, United States - Lox_Sample_2.5 | ecosystem: Environmental > Terrestrial > Soil > Wetlands | place: USA... | reverse complement strand
TGCCACCGGCCGCCGGCGCGAGCAGCGCGATGGCGCGCGCGATGGCGCGGGCCTGCTGTGTGGGATCGACGCCGCGCTCGAAGCGCTGGCTGGCATCGGTCACGAGGCCAAAACGCCGCGCACGCCCCAGTACCGCCTGTGGTGAGAAGTAGGCGGACTCGAAAAACACATCGGTGGTTTCCGCGCTGACCGCGGTACGCAAGCCACCCATGATGCCAGCGAGACCCACGGGACCTTCGGCATCGGTGATCAGCAGCACATCGGTCTCGACGGCGACCGGCTTGCCGTCGAGCAGAGTGATCGGTTCACCGGCACGCGCCAGGCGCACCGTTATCGCGCCGCGCAGCTTGTTGAGGTCGTAAGCGTGCATCGGCTGGCCGAGCTCGAGCATCACGTAGTTGGTGACGTCGACCACTGGGCTGATCGAGCGGACACCGGCACGACGCAATCGCTCCCGCAGCCAGAGCGGACTCACCCCGCTATTGTCGACGCCGCGCACGATGCAGCCGGCAAAGCGCGGACAGGCCGCGGGATCGGCGAGCGTCACCGGAAACACGTCGCCGAGTTGCGCCGCTTGCGAGACGATCGCCGGACCCCTGAGGTGCCCCCGGCCGAGTGCAGACACCTCGCGGGCAACGCCGATGATCGACATGGCATCGCCGCGGTTCGGCGAGATATTGAGGTCGAGCACGGCCTCATCGAGGTCGAGATATTCGCGCAGCGACTCCCCGAGCGGCGCATCGGCGGGGAGCTCGAGAATGCCACCCGCACTCTCGCCGAGCCCGAGCTCCTTCGCCGAGGCGAGCATGCCCTGCGAGTCGACACCACGCAGCTTGGCTGCGCTAATCGTCACCGCACCGGGCAGTCGTGCGCCGACCATCGCGAGCGCACTCTTCAGGCCCGCCCGTGCGTTGCTTGCGCCGCACACGATCTGCAACGGCACGCCGCGGCCCGTCGACACGCGGCACACTTGCAGCTTGTCCGCCTGCGGGTGCCGCTCGGCGGCAAGGATCTGCGCCACGACCACGCCGCTGAAGTCAGGGGCCGCGGCACTAAGTCCTTCGAGCTCGAAGCCCGACATGGTAAGGCGCGCGCCGAGCTCGGCTGCCGGCCACGGCAGCTCGACCCATTCGCTCAGCCAGGAGTACGGGACCTTCATGCGCTGAACGAGCGGAACTGGGTGAGGAAGCGCAGATCGTTCTCGAAGAACAGCCTCAGGTCGTTCACCCCGTAACGCAGCATCGCCAGCCGGTCGATGCCGGCGCCGAAGGCGTATCCGGTATAGCGTTCGGCGTCGACGCCGCTGGCGCGCAGCACGTTCGGATGCACCATGCCGCAGCCCGAGATCTCGAGCCACCCGGTCTGCTTGCAGGTGCGACAGCCGCGGCCCTCGCAGAACACGCAGGACATATCGACCTCGGCGGACGGCTCGGTGAACGGAAAGAAGGACGGTCGCAGCCGCATGGCGAGGTCGCGCTCGAAGAAAGCCTGCAGAAAGCCGTGCAGCACGGCCTTCATGTTGGCGAAGCTCACGTTCTCGCCGACGACCAGCCCTTCGAGCTGGTGAAACATCGGCGAGTGGGTCATGTCCGAGTCGCAGCGGTAGACCCGCCCCGGGGCAATGATCGCCAGCGGTGCGCCGTGCTCGCGCAGCGCACGGATCTGCACGGGCGAGGTGTGCGTGCGCAGCAACCGCCCATCGGCGAAGTAGAACGTGTCGTGCATGGCGCGCGCCGGGTGATTCGGCGGGATGTTGAGGGCGCCGAAGTTGTGGAAGTCGTCTTCGATTTCAGGTCCCGCGGCCACATCGAAACCGGCACGGCGGAACAGCGTCTCGATACGCAGCCGCGCCTTCGTTACCGGGTGCAGCCCACCGGTCTCCTCGCCCCGACCCGGGAGAGTGACGTCGATCCGGCCCGCTTCGAGCTGCCTATCGATGTCGGCACGGGCGAGCTCTGCACGGCGCGCCTCGAGCGCAGCCTGCAGCACCTCTTTCGCTTCGTTGATGCGCGCACCCGCCGCAGGCCGCTCCGTGGCCGGCAGGGCGCCCAGGGCCTTTAGCTGCTCGGTGAGCACGCCCTTCCTGCCGAGCCAATGGACGCGCGCCTCCTCGAGCGCCGGGAGATTCGCACACTGCGCGACCTCCGCGAGCGCCTGGGTGGTGAGCGCCGTCAGATCCGCCAAGAGCGGCTCCCGGTCAACTCATGCCGAGCGCGGTCTTTGCCTGCTGCGCGAGCGCGCCGAACGCCGCCGTATCGTGCACGGCAATGTCCGCGAGCACCTTGCGGTCGATCTCGACGCCGGCCTTGTGCAGGCCGTTGATGATGCGGCTGTAGGAGAGGCCGTAGATGCGCGCCGCGGCGTTGATGCGCGTGATCCAGAGGGCGCGGAATTCACGCTTGTTCTGCCGACGGTCGCGGTAGGCGTACTGCCCCGCCTTGATGACGGCCTGCTTCGCCGCCCGGTAGACCTTGCGGCGCGCGTTGTAGTAGCCCTTGGCCTTGGCAAGGACCTTCTTGTGACGGCGCCCGGCCGTCACGCCACGTTTCACTCGTGCCATGGTGCTGCTCGCTTAACGGTGATACGGAAGTAGCTGCTCGAGACGGCCCACATCGGTGTGGTCCACGAGACTCGAGCCGCCCGAGCGCGCCTGGCGTTTGACCTTGCGGTCCTTGTGGCCGAGATTGTGGCGGCGTTTGGACGAGTACCGCTTGAAGCCTTTCGCCGTCTTGCGAAAGCGCTTGGCCGCGGCCCGGTTGGTTTTCAACTTGGGCATCGACGTAACTCCTCATTGTGTAGCCCCGTTCGCAAGGCGCTCATCAGCACCCGCTACGGGCGAACGCTCCACCCGCCTGTTGTGCGCGGCTGGCAGCGTTACTTCTTTTTCGGTGCAAACACCATGACCATCTGCTTGCCCTCCATGAGCGGGTTCTGCTCGACGATCGCATGCGGTGCGAGGTCGCTCGAAACCCGGTCCAGGAGCTTGCGCCCGAGGTCCTGGTGCACCATCTCACGGCCACGGAACCTCAAGGTTACCTTGGCCTTGTCACCCTCGGTGAGGAAGCGGGTGAGATTACGCAGCTTGATCTGGTAATCCGACTCGCCCGTGCCGGGACGGAACTTCACTTCCTTGACCTGAATCTGCTTCTGCTTGCGCTTGGCGGCGTGGGACTTCTTGTTCTGCTCGAACAGGAATTTCCCGTAATCCATGATGCGCACCACCGGCGGCTCGGCGGTGGGCGAAACTTCGACCAGATCAAGCTCGGCAGCGGACGCCATCTGCAGGGCGTCATAGCGGGACATCACCCCGGCCTGCGACCCGTCGGCCGCAATCACACGCAGTTGCGGCGCGCTGATCTCCTCGTTGCGCCGGACCCGCTTTATTGCACTAGCGATTCGTCAACCCTCCACTACCTCGCGCCCGCGGCTCTTGAGCTCGACACGGAGCCGTTCGGCGAACGTCTCCGGGACCATCGTGCCCAGATCCTTGCCGCTGCGTGTGCGCACTGCAAGCAGATTAGCGGCCACTTCCTTGTCGCCTGCGACCAGAAGATACGGAACACGCCGCAGCGTGTGCTCGCGAATCTTAAAGCCGACCTTCTCATTGCGCAAGTCGGATTCAACACGAAAGCCCTGATTTTTCAGGGATTCCGTAACGCGGCGGACATATTCGTGCTGCCGGTCGGTAATGCTCACGACGACCGCCTGTACCGGTGAGAGCCACGCGGGAAGCTTGCCCGCGTGGTGCTCGAGCAGGATGGCAAAGAAGCGCTCGAGCGAGCCGAACATCGCGCGGTGCAGCATGACGGGCGTGCGCTTGGCGCTGTGCTCGTCGATGTAATACGCGCCGAGCAGCTCCGGCATGTTGAGGTCAACCTGCAGCGTGCCGCACTGCCAGTCCCGCCCGATGGCATCGCGCAGCACGAACTCGAGCTTCGGTCCGTAAAAAGCGCCCTCACCGCGGTTGAGCGCGTAGTCGATCCCCGCGGCTGCGCAAGCCGCCTTGAGGGCCGCCTCCGCGCGGTCCCAGATGGCGTCGCTGCCGACCCGCTTGGGGGGCCGGTCGGCGAACTTGATGGCGACCTCCTCGAAACCGAAGTCACGGTAGATGTCGAGAATGAGCCGGGTGATCGCGACGCATTCCTCCGTGATCTGCTCCTCGGTAATGAAGCAGTGACCGTCGTCCTGGGTAAAGGCACGCACGCGCATCAGTCCGTGCAGAGCCCCGGAGGGCTCATAGCGATGCACCTTGCCGAACTCCGCAAGGCGCACGGGAAGCTCGCGGTAGCTGCGCAGACCGTGCTTGAAGATCTGCACGTGGCCTGGGCAGTTCATCGGCTTTATGGCGTAGAGCCGCTCATCGGGCGTCTTGGTGAGATACATGTTCTCGCCGAACTTCTCGAGGTGCCCGGACTGCTTCCAGAGCGCTGCGTCCATGAGCTCGGGTGCGTTCACCTCTTCATAGCCTGCGGCGCTTTGGCGCTCGCGCATGTAGCCGATGAGCGTCTGGAACACTGTCCAGCCTTTCGGGTGCCAGAACACCGCCCCGGGCGCCTCCTCCTGCAGATGGAACAGGTCGAGCTCGCGGCCGATGCGCCGATGGTCGCGCTTTTCCGCTTCCCCGAGCCGGTGCAGGTAGGCATCGAGCTGCCGCTTGTCCGGCCAGGCCGTGCCGTAGATCCGCTGCAGCATCTCGTTGCGCGAATCCCCGCGCCAATAGGCACCCGCGACCTTGGTGAGCTTGAACGCCTTCAGCTTGCCGGTGGACGGCACGTGCGGGCCGCGGCACAGGTCGACCCAGTGGCCCTGGCCGTAGAGACTGATTTCCTCGTTGTCAGGAATGCCGGCGATGATCTCGGCCTTGTAGAGCTCGCCGAGATTGCGGAAGAACTTCACCGCCTCGTCGCGCGACATGACGCGGCGGTTCACCTTCTGGTCGGCATTTGCAAGCTCCGTCATCTTTGCTTCGATGGCGGCGAGGTCCTCCGGCGTGAATGGCCGCTCGTAGGCGAAGTCGTAGTAGAAGCCATCCTCGATGACCGGTCCGATGGTCACCTGCGCCTCCGGAAACAGCTCCTTCACCGCCTGGGCGAGCAGGTGCGCGGTGGAGTGGCGGATGATCTCGAGCCCATCGGGCTCCTTGTCAGTGACGATGGCGAGACTCGCATCAGAGTTGATGACGTGGGACGTGTCGACCAGCCGTCCGTCCACCCGACCCGCGAGCGCGGCTTTCGCCAGTCCCGGCCCAATGGCGCGCGCCACCTCCTCCACCGTGACAGGGTGGTCGAAGGGACGCTGACTGCCATCGGGCAAAGTTACGACGGGCATCGGGTGAAGCTCTGCTTACGGTGGGTCACAGGGGAAGCGCTCTCGCCAGCCACCGCCTGCGCCCATGAAAAGGGCGCTCGGGTGCGCCTGAGTGACCGCGAGCGCCCTGTTTCTCATCTGGTAGGCGCGAGTGGGATCGAACCACCGACCACCACCATGTCAAGGTGATGCTCTACCACTGAGCTACGCGCCTGAAGTACTGCTCTCACAATGAGGGGTCGCGAACGATACAAGAGTGACGGGAGCGACGCAAGCTAATCCTTGCCATTCCAAGGACTTACGATTATCCAGCGGGCACCGGAAATCCAAGCTCCAGCTGCTTGAGCCGCTCGATCTCATCGCGCAGCGCCGCCGCGTCCTCGAACTCGAGGTTGCGCGCCTTGCGGAACATCTCCGCCTCGAGCTTCTTGATCTCCTTCACCAACGCCTCCGGTTTGAGCTCCGAGGCGGTGAGGGGCTTGGCTCCCCGCCGGCGTGCGAGCACCGCCTCAGGAGCTTCCGCTCGCGCCCCCTCCATGATGTCCATGACGGCCTTCTGGATGCCCCGCGGAGTAATGCCGTGTTCGCTGTTGTAGTCGAGCTGCTTGCTGCGGCGGCGGTTGGTCTCGTCGATCGCTCGTTGAATCGAGCCGGTGGTACGGTCCGCGTAGAGGATGGCACGCCCATGAATGTTGCGGGCGGCACGGCCGATGGTCTGGATGAGGGAGTTGTCAGAGCGCAGGAACCCCTCCTTGTCCGCATCGAGGATCGCAACCAGTGAGACCTCCGGCATGTCGAGCCCCTCGCGCAGGAGGTTGATGCCCACCAGCACGTCGAACTTCCCGAGTCGCAGGTCACGGATGATCTCGGTGCGCTCGACGGTCTCGATGTCGGCGTGCAGGTAGCGCACACGCACCCCGTGCTCGTTCAGATAATCCGTCAGGTCCTCCGCCATGCGCTTGGTGAGCGTGGTGATGAGCACCCGTTCGCCGCACGCGGTTGTTTTGCGGATCTCGGACAGTACGTCGTCGACCTGCGTGGCCACGGGGCGCACCTCGACCTCGGGGTCGACGAGTCCCGTCGGACGCACGAGCTGCTCGACCACCTGTGAGGAGTGCGAGGCTTCGTACTCACCGGGCGTCGCCGAGGTAAAGATCATCTGCGGCGCGAGCTGTTCCCATTCCTCGAATTTGAGTGGCCGGTTGTCGAGTGCCGAAGGCAGGCGAAAGCCGTACTCGACCAGCACTTCCTTGCGCGAGCGGTCGCCGCGGTACATGGCGCCAAGCTGCGGGATGGTCTGGTGGCTTTCATCGACGAACAGCAACGCATTACGCGGCAGGTAGTCGAACAGGCACGGTGGCGGCTCCCCGGGTGCGCGTCCCGAGAGGTAGCGTGAGTAGTTCTCGATGCCCGCGCAGTAGCCGACCTCCTTGATCATCTCCATGTCGAAACGGGTGCGCTGCTCGAGGCGCTGCGCCTCGAGCAGCCGCCCCGCATCGCGCAGCTCCTTGAGACGCATGCGCAGGTCCTCGCGGATCTGATCCACCGCACCAACCAGCCGCTCACGCGGCGTGACGTAGTGAGTCCCGGGGTAGACGGTGAAGCGCGGTACCTTGCGCGAGATCGCGCCGGTCAGCGGGTCGAAGAGCGTGATCGAATCGATGGTGTCGTCGAAGAGCTCGACGCGCACGGCCTCACGCTCCGATTCGGCTGGGAAGATGTCGATCACGTCGCCGCGCACCCGATAAGTGCCCTGCGTGAGATCGAGTTCGTTGCGTGTGTACTGCATCTCGGCCAGGCGCCGCAACAGCTGACGCTGCTCCAGGCGGTCGCCGCGCTTCAGGTGCAACACCATCGCCAGATACGCCTGCGGATCGCCGAGCCCGTAGATCGAGGAGACGGTCGCGACGATGATCGAGTCCGGCCGCTCGAGCAGCGCTTTGGTCGCCGAGAGGCGCATCTGCTCGATGTGCTCGTTCACCGAGGCATCCTTCTCGATGTAGGTGTCCGACGAGGGCACGTAGGCCTCGGGTTGGTAGTAGTCGTAGTACGAGACGAAGTACTCGACCGCGTTGTTCGGGAAGAATTCACGGAACTCCCCGTAGAGCTGCGCCGCCAGCGTCTTGTTGTGCGCAAGGACCAATGTCGGGCGCTGCACGCGCTCGATGACCGCCGCCGCCGTCATGGTCTTGCCGCTGCCCGTAACGCCGAGCAGCGTTTGATGCGCAAGCCCCTCGTTCAGGCCCTCGACCAGCTTCTCGATCGCCTGCGGCTGATCCCCGGCGGGAGCGTAGTCGGCTTCGAGCCTGAAGGGTTGTGGTTCCATAGGGTCCGTGATCGCGGTAGTGGCGCGCGTGCGGCCCTTTCCGATGGCCGGCCCCGGCGCTATCCCTTAATATAGCGGTACGTTCTAAACTCAAGCCAACCTTAGGAAATTCCGTGACCTTGCCCGTCTCGCGACGCGTCCAGCGCGTCAAGCCCTCCCCGACCCTTGCGGTCACCGCCCGCGCGGCGCGTCTCAAGGCGCAGGGCAAGGATGTGATCGGCCTCGGAGCGGGCGAACCGGACTTCGATACGCCAGAGCACATCGCGCAGGCCGGGATCGAGGCGATCCGCAGCGGGTTCACGCGCTACACGAACGTCGAGGGAATCGATGAGCTCAAGGATGCGATCATCGCCAAGTTCCAGCGCGACAACGCCCTGAGCTACGAGCGCTCGCAGATCCTGGTGTCGACCGGCGCGAAGCAGACTCTCTATAACCTCTGCATGGCAGTGCTCGATCCGGGCGATGAGGCCATTATTCCGGGACCGTACTGGGTGTCCTATCCGGACATGGTGCTGCTCGCAGACGCTCTGCCAGTGATGGTGCCGGCTGGCATGGCGCAGGGTTACAAGATCACCCCGAGGCAGCTCTCCGCGGCGATCACCCCGAAGACGCGCCTCGTACTGCTCAACAGTCCCTGTAATCCGACCGGTGCGGCTTATACGCGCGCGGAGCTGCGCGCACTCGGTGAGGTGCTCATCGAGCATCCGCGCATACTCGTCGGCACCGACGACATGTACGAGAAAATCTACTGGGATCCAGAGCCCTTCTGCAGTCTGGTCACGGCCGTCCCCGAGCTCTATCACCGCACCGTGACGATCAACGGCGTCTCCAAGGCGTACGCCATGACGGGCTGGCGCATCGGCTACTGCGGTGGCCCGAAGGACATCATCACCGCGATGAGCACCATCCAGGGCCAGTCGACCTCGAACCCTTCGAGCATCGCGCAAAAGGCGGCGGTCGCTGCCCTCAACGGCGACCAGAGTTGCGTCTCGCGGATGAACGCGGCGTTCAAGGAGCGACGCGACGTCGTGGTGCGCGGTCTGAACGCCCTGCCGGGCGTCAGCTGTCTGCCGGGCGCCGGTACCTTCTACGCCTTCGCCGATGTCTCACGGGCAATGGCGGCGCTCGGCTGCCGCGACGATGCCGAATTCGCCGAGCTGCTGCTCAACGACGCCGGCGTTGCGGTCGTGCCCGGCTCGGGCTTTGGCGCGCCGGGTCACATGCGGCTTTCGTTCGCCTGCAGCCTGCAGCTGCTCGAGGAGGCCCTCGACCGCATGGCGCGCGTGCTCGGCGAACGCGTCGTCGCCGCCTGAGGGCGAGGCGCAGGCGGCGGACGCGCCGCGCTGGGCACTGGCTTCCCCCGTGAACTGGTGGTCGCTGCTTGCGGACGGCCTGGTGGTGATTCATTTCGCCTTCAGCACCTTCGTCGTGTTCGGCGGATTTCTCACCTGGCGGTGGCGCTGGGTCGCCGTGGTCCATCTCCCGGCGCTCGCCTGGGGAAGCTGGGTCGAGGTGTCACACAGCATCTGCCCGCTGACGCCGCTCGAGAATCACCTGCGGCGCCTCACCGGAGAAGCTCCCTACAGCGGCGGATTTCTCGCTCACTACCTGGTTCGCGTGCTCTACCCCCCAGGGCTCACCTGGCGTATCCAATGGTTGCTGGCTGCATTGCTGCTAGCCATCAATGTCGTCGCTTATGCCGGCTACCACCGACGCCGACCGCAGCGCACCTAAGCCATTCGGCAGCATGCCCCCACCGGCGCACCTGGGGCCGTGGCACATGCGGCTCACATGCGTTGGCCGGTGCCGGCCGATGGCCACATTGCTCGATTCCTTGACTCGCGCAACGCCATTGCCGGAAAATTCGCGCCCTTCGCAACGCCCGCCCGTTCCCCGGTAGCTCAGCGGTAGAGCATCGGACTGTTAATCCGTTGGTCGTTGGTTCGATTCCAACCCGGGGAGCCAACTACCCCTAATCAGGGGGTCACTGTTGTTGGCGTTCAGTCTGATCGCAGCGCAGCACTTCTTGCGCTTGAGCTCAGGCGGAACGGCGCCTGAACGACCACATTCGACCCTACTAGCACAAGGCGGAACTGCTGAGTTCCCGTAGAGGCAGTGTTGCGACCGTGGTCCTTGTGCTATGAACGCGCGGCTGTAAGTACCTAGCAAGTTCGCGGTTCCCGTTATAGATGATGACCAGCGGGAGTCCTTCTCAGCCGATTCATCCAAAACCATCGAGGAGACCCAGCGTGCCTAGGATCCTTACATCTCTACTATTCGCTACCGTGCTCACGCTCGCTGGATCCATGGCCTCGGCTGACGAGTACTCGGATACCGTCGCTACCTTCAAGAAAGCCGGCGAAAGCGCGAAATTCTTCGACAACAGCTATGGATATGCGGTCTTCCCGACCATTGCCAAAGGGGGCCTGGGTGTTGGTGCCGCGCACGGCAAGGGAAGAGTTTACGAACAGGGCAAGCACGTCGGCGACACTAAGATGACGCAGGTCAGCATCGGACTGCAGGCCGGTGGACAGGCCTACAGTCAGATCGTCTTCTTTGAGGATAAACGCGCGCTCGACGAATTCACGAGCGGCAATTTCGAGTTCGGGGCTGGAGTGAGTGCCGTGGCGATCACCGCTGGAGTGTCGGGGTCCACCGGCACGACCGGGTCATCTGCGGGAGTCAGCGGCGGGAAGGAGGATGCTGGCACCCGTGGGAAATATAACAAGGGGATGGCCGTGTTCACGATCGCCAAGGGGGGCCTGATGTACGAAGCCTCCGTCGCGGGCCAAAAGTTTTCGTACAAGGCACTCGGCAAGTAGCTAACCCATCGCTGGGCCCCGCCAAGTAGTTCTCAGCGGGCCTGACCCATGGTACCCGCCCGATCGTGTACAGCCGCCCAAGCGATGCGTGGGCCACCACGTGTAGGCACGATGTGCTGGAGCGCTGTGGGAGCTTGCAAGAGAAGTGCTAGCCATAAATTTTATCCAGGAATCAAGTTCCGTCAGATCCGGGAGTCTAGAAGGTGGTGTGTATGAAGAAGTCACTGCGGTTCGCGGCAAAGGCGTTGCTTAGCGGCTTCCTCACAGTGGTTCCGATCTATCTGGCTGTCTTGCTACTGCTCAAGGCAATGCAATCAGTCGCCAAACTGGTGCACCCGGTGACCTTGCTCATCCCGGACTGGCTTCCGGCGGAGGGGATCCTATCTCTTCTCCTGGTGCTCGTGATCTGCTTCGTGATCGGCGTCGCCATCCTCACTCGGACTGGGCGTGTGATGCGGCAGCGGATCGAAACGTCATTCCTAGAGCGAATCCCGGGGTACGGGGTCATCCGGAGCCTGACGCAGCAACTCACGGGCGAGAGCCGCGACAACGCTTGGAAGCCTGCGTTGGCTGAGATTGAAGATGCTCTCGTCCCTGCCTTCATCATTGAAGAGTTCGAGGACGGCCGCTATACCGTCTTCGTCCCTTCCATCCCTACACCGCTTGCCGGCGCCATCTACATTCTTGAAGCAAAACGCGTCCACCTTGTAGACGTGCCGTTCACCCAGGCTCTACAGGTCGTCTCCAAATGGGGATCGGGTGCTAAGGCTCTTGATTCAGCCATGCAGAAAGCGAGGAGTGTACCGGCGCCGTTTGGCGGCGCTGCCGCCCATTGAGGCGCTCACTGCGCACGCCCCGATGTAGTCAGCTTAGCGGTCAGCGGTCGACGCCGAGTCCGCTTGCACAGGCGCTTTCAAGTAACACGGACCCCGATGCCCTAATAGGCGGACCGAGAGTCCGGGAGGGAGGCTCGGACTATGAAGTTGGTGCTATTAGCCGTGTTATTCCTTGCGGGGTTGATTGTTTGTCTGGAAATCGGCTATTTCCTCGGCGCTAGGCGCGCCAAGTCCGTCACAAATGCACATGACGGCTTCGGCGCCATCGAGGCCGCCGTATTTGGAATTTTCGGACTGCTGCTATCGCTCAGCTTCGTCGGTGCCGGTTCCAGGCTGGACGTTCGTCGCAGCCTCATCGTCGAGGAGACCAATGCAATGGCCGATGCGTATACGCTCGTAGACCTGCTACCGGCATCCGACCAGCCGGACGTTCGCCGCCTGTTCCGCGAATATGTGGACCTGAGGCTGCTGATTTCCCAGGAGCCCGATGAAGCACTCGATGAATCCCAGATACACCATTCAAGGAGCCTGCAGCAGGCAATCCTGTTGCACGCGATCAACGACACGAAAACGGGCGACGCCGCAGGCGCGCGGTTGCTGCTCTCAGCCACAAATCAGATGAAGGACGTCGCCACCAAGAAAACGATCGCCAAGCAGACTCATTCGTCTGCGGTCGTATTCGCGCTGTTGGCCGCCGCGGCACTCCTAAGCGGTCTGGTTGCTGGGTTTGGGATGGCGAGAGGTCGGCGCAACTGGCTATCGGTCGTCGTCTACGCCCTGATAGTGACTGTAACCTTGTATGTCATGCTCGACATGGAGTACCCCCGCAATGGCCTCATTGGGATAGCTACCGCAGACCGCGCCATGCTTGACTTTCGAGACTCAATTCAATAACCGGCGGTCAGGACACCTGCCCCGTAGAACCTCGCCGGGAAAAAGCACATGTTGGCCGCGCCGCAGAGGTGCGATGGCCGAGGGCCCGCTCTTCTCAAAATGAATGACCGTTGTTGCGCGTCAGCATGGTCGGCTGGGAGTCGTGAGCGGTCTCTTTCGGTTAACGCATGAGGTCGCGTTGAGGCCGCCTGCGTTCTCCAGCTCTCAGTACCTCTCTCAACAACTCTCGATCTGTGCGGCCAACTACGCCCGCCTGCGGAAACTGAAGGCCAAGTACGGCCGGCGCCCCGCGGCCGAGCTGTTGCCGAAAGCCGCCACTCGAGCCGAGTCTCAAAGAGTTCTTACGGCTGGTTTTTGGGTTCGTGCGAGGCCACGAGAGGCCAGAGCGGCGAACACGTAGGCTGCTGCGAGTGCGCCAAAGCCTTTCCAGATGTCAGTCCAGAGCATGCTGCCGAGAGAGAGCTTCGAGAGATGACCTACCGCAAGGTAACTATGCAGAACAGCGAGCCCCAGCGCCGTAAGCGGATGCAGCACGAAGGCGGGCAAAGGCAGCGTTACGTTGCAGGGAATGATGGCGTGCGCCTTCATTTGAACAGCTCCACGGTAGCGAACGGCTCCGCCGACCAGGGGCGGAATCGATTGAGCGTGAACCTGGTCGGCTTTCCGGGGATCACTTCCACGTGCAGGTAGTTGTAATCCTCTTTGGGCGACTCGCCGTTCCAGTAGTGGTCGAGAGGGTAACCCTCGGGAACCTTGAAGTGCGTTCTGCCGGGTAGAGTCGGATCCTGTTCTGCGCCACCCCCACCGAGCACGAAATACTTTACGCCGTCCACTTCGAAGATTTCAGTCGTGTGCACGTGTGCGTTGAACACGACGATGTCCAGGTCCTTGGCGTACGAGGCGATGGTCTTGTGAGGATTCTGATCTTCGGGGATGGGGCCGAAGCCGGAGCGGCAGTAGGCCGGGGCGTGAAAGGTAATAAAAACCTTCTTAGTCCCATTTGCCTTGGCTTCATCCATCCACGCTTGTAGTTGCTTCATCTGTTCTTCGAACGCGGGCCGCGTGGCGCTCCAGGCTGTGGGTTCCCGAGTGTCGTATTTGCCAGTCCACAGGAAAATGAACCGAGCGCCGGCAAAATCGAACTTGTAGATGAGTCGCTTGTCGGAAACTCCGAACCTCTTCAGGTACGGGAAGGCCGCCAGGAGGCCCTCCACGTCGGAGTCCTCCCAGACTTCATGATTGCCGACGGCGGGGAAGACGCGCCCGTCCAAACCGGCAGCTCGCAATTCCTTGTCGGGGGGCGGCAGCTGCCTCAATACCTTTTCGTTCACCAGCTTCCAATACGGATTGTCGGAGGGCCTGTCGCCCTGCTTACCCCACCAAACCAAGTCCCCGCCGTTTACGACGAATTTGGCGTTTCCACTCCTAACGTCTCTTACAACCTCGCGGGCTACCCAGTCTCCGCCCTGCAGCCGGAACATCGTGCGGCTCACACCCGGAAGAAGCTTCACATCTTCGACGGAAGCCTCGGTGACCCAGCCCTTGTCTATCTTCAGCGTCGCCACTTCACTGGCCGTCATGAACGGCATGACCACTTGCACGAGTTCTTTGGTCGATGGGTCGTAGATCAGCTTCACATACTTCTGCACCACCGCATCGGCGACTTTTTGCCCCAGGGCGAATTCGAACAATTCCCGCATCAGGTTGCGGGCTTGCGCTTCCTGCTCGTGTTTGTACGGCAGGTACATCATCGAGCGCGAGTCACCATATACGTCGAAGGAAAAGCCGGAATTTACACTGCTCTTGGCGTTCTGAGCGATTGCGGCGTGCATCAGGACTTGACCGAGGAGGACCGCCAACAAAAGGTGCCTCATAGAAACCTCGTTAGAATATTTTTCCTGACGCGCCCCAGCGTGCCGGAGACCGTGAATAGGCCTCAGGGCTTCAAATTCCATTCCTTTAGTTTCTTCGCAGCGGTGCCGAACGGGCCAAGCTGGTACACAGCCGCGCCCGCGGGCGAGAACGTGAATGGCTCAAACGGTTCGGCGAGCATCCTGTCGAGGTAATCCCGGGTGGCGACGCCGGTGCTCACGTGCGGGCTGTACCGCTCGCCGGTTTGCTGCGGAACGAACGTGGACACGTATTTGATGAGCAACGCGTCGTTCCCGGGATCGTCGTGTGGCGCGGTGAACGCGCCAATGGGCCCAGTCTGCGCCGTGAACGGCGCCACGGCTGCAATCAATCCCTGTTGCAGCGTGAGCAATGCAGGCGTCGGTCGCGCGACGATACCCGCCACGCCAACACCCGGGCCGGGGACGTAATAGTATTTGAAGGCCTCCAACTGCATGTCGGGAACGTTTGCACCAGCGAGGACCTTTTCGGCAGCCGCGTAGACCCGATCCAGGTTCTCGGTCCCGACAAAACGCTGGATCAGGGTGATGTGCGGACGGTGTGCGTCATCCAAGGCGAATCCCTTCGGGAATACCTTGAGCAAGCGAGCGTTGTTGGCTTGAGCGTGACGCAGCATGGTGGCGTCAGGTTCGAGCAGGATGTCGATGGCCGTGACGAGGGGTGGTGCAGGCATAACGACCTCCACTTGGGTTCTATGAACACGTTTAGAAAATGACGTTCCAGTCGCGCTTCATGCTGACCACCGTGACGCCGTATTCCGCCGCTCTCTCCAGTGCTTCGCTCAGCGGACTCAGCCGGAACTCGCGGTCATAGGCGACTTCGCGTTCAGCATCGTCATGGTGCAGGAGAAGAGCCAGGCGCGGCCCCGTGCCAGTCCTGGTATACCGCAGCATCGCCAGGTCACCATCCGAGTTGCCAAATGCCAGGATCGGCCGCCGGCCGATGTGCAGGGCGATGTTCTGCGGCTTTACCTCACGATCGTCGAAGCTGTTCAGTTCGGCAAGCTTCATCAGCCCGCCTCGGCCCGCGTTCACTTCAAACCTCAGCTTCTGGCTCGAGCCGATCACCTGCTCACGTGGGATGCCATAGGTCTCCTCCGCGCATGCGCGCACGAAATCGATGCCACCGCCGGTCACGATGTAGGTCTTGAAGCCGTTCTGCCGCAGGAAATTGAGCAGCTCTAGCTGCGGTCGGTACGCACACTCCTTAAACAGCCGCCCGAACTTCGGATGCCTTGCCTTCGCCAGCCAGTTGCGCGCGATGGGGTCGAACTCCTCCTCCCTCATCCCGGAATGAGTGGCAAACACGAGCTCGAAGAGCGCCTGCTTGCCAAGCCCCATCAGGGTTTTGATGTCCTGCTCGAGCAACGCTCTGAAGGGCTGGCGCTCCTTCAGAGTCGGGTCCTTCCCGGCGAGCTCCCCGGCTCGATCTATGAGAAAAAAGGCCTGCACGAACAGCGGCTGCTCGCACCATAGCGTGCCATCGTTATCGAAAGTGGCGATGCGCTCTGCTTGCGGAACGAAATCTGGCCCCCCTTGCTCGGTCACCCGCGCCACAAAATCGAGGAGTAGTGATTTCGCCGCACCGTCGTTCCACGTCGCCAGTGAACTTGGCCTACTGGTTGTGGACATGAGTTGTGTCCTCGTGCGTTCGCCAGTTCTGCGCGCAAGTCGCAGGGTTCAGGGAAGAGACATCGGCCGTCATCACCGCTCGCGCCCGGCGCGACCGGGCGATCAGTCTGCGAGCGAGCGGCACTCCGATCCTTGTCGTCCGACGACAATTGCTTGGGTGCACGCGACCAGGCATGACCTTAGGGCGCGGCCGTTACACCACTGGAGACGGGATTGCCAACACGAGAGCGCCGCGGCCTGCGGGCGGCGTTTTCGTCTAATCGGCCTCGCGGTTGCGCTGCAGGCGCTGACTTCCGTCGTCCCGCGCGTGCACTGGTCGAACCCCATGAAAGGAGTTCCCCCTGGTCGGGGACCGGCCCACGCTGATTGATTGAAGGAGCGCCTCCAGGGCGACGTGCGCTACAGGCTTTGTGAGATGCTGGTCGAAACCAGCCGCAAAAGCGCGCCGGCGGTCCTCTTCTCGACCCCAGCCGCTCACGGCCACCAACACGGCTTCTTTACCCCACATGGTCGCCCGGATTCGCTCGGCAAGCTCGTAGCCATGCATGTCGATCATGCCGATGTCAAGGAGCAAGGCGTGCGGCTGAAACGTTTCGGCGAGCTCGAGTGCACGTCGGCCGCTATATGCGGTCTGCACCAGATGTCCAGACAACTCCAGGAGCGTTGCACAGGTATCGGCGGCATCGCGGTTGTCATCCGCTACCAGAATCCTGAGTCGAGACTGAAGCCCATCGCCGTGGGCTGCCGTTGAGATATCCGGCAGCTGCAGCTCCTGCCCGAGCGGCAGCCGGACAGTGAACTCGCTGCCCTGGTTGGGACCATCACTCGATACGCGTACGCTTCCGCCGTGCAGCTCGACGATTCCTCTCGCCAGCGCCAGGCCCACCCCGAGTCCGCCCTCCGCGCGATCGAGTGCGGTGCTGCCCTGCGTAAAGAGAGTAAACAGCCGCGGCATCAGCTCTGCAGAGATGCCGACGCCGTTATCGCGCACCGACACGACCACTTCGCCCGACTCCTGCAGTGCCCGTAGCCGTATGTGTCCGCCGGGATCGGTGTATTTGACGGCGTTGATGAGAAGATTCGAAAAAACCTGCGCCAGCCGCACCGAGTCCGCTTCGAGTCTCACCGGCCGTTCCGGCAGCTCAATCGAGATTTCGTGCCGTTTGGCATCCACCGCCGGGCGCACCGCCTCAATGGCGTCGGCCAGAACGGCGGTGAGCTCGGTCGGCCTTTTCTGCAGCTCGAGCCTGCCGCGGGTGATGCGCGAGACATCGAGGAGGTCGTCCAGTAGTCGGGTCATATGCGTGACTTGACGCTCGATCACCTCTCCGGCGCGCGCCTGCAGTTCGGGCATGCCGCCGCTCTTTTTCGCCGCGGCAAGAGCGTAGCGAATTGGAGCGAGAGGATTGCGAAGCTCATGGGCCAGCATCGCCAGGAACTCGTCCTTTTGGCGATCTGCTGCGCGGAGGTGCTGCTCGAGCCGCTTACGCTCCGTAATATCGGTAATCGTCCCAATCCAGCCGCAAACGGCGCCTTGGAGATCGAGGTCGGGCGCGTAAACAATGTGCACGTCCCGTAGTCCCGTGTTGGCGTATGGGATTTCTACCTCGAATTCGACTCGTTCGCCGGCCAGTACCCGGTCAACGTAGGGCCGGATTACCTGAAAAGCCGCTTCGCCCAGAATTTCCGGTACGGAATGACCGACGATTCGCTCAACGGGTTGTCCGAGGAAGTCGGCACAGAGCTTGTTCACAAAGACATAGCGGAGGTCCCGGCTGCACTGGGTAATGAATACGCCGACCTGATCGGTTATGCGTTCGAGCTGGACCTGCTTGGCAGCCAACTCGCGCTCCATCCTCTTGCGCTCAACGAAGTCCGCGGCCTGCCGAGCCAGCAGATCCATGAAGCGCAGCTCGCGCTCCCCCAAACGCAGGGGGCGAGTGAAATGCGTGGAAATCATGCCGAAAACACGTCCACTGCTGCTCAAAAGCGGGGTGGACTGCACGGCGCGCACGCCTTCTGCGAGCAGCACGTCGGCCGTCGGCTGTCCGGCAAACAGCTCACTTGTCATGACGTCTTCCACCGCTACCCGTTTCGCCGCACTCAGAGCGGCAGCGCAGGCCGCGGCTGTCCCGACGTCCACACGTGCAAAGAAATCGAGAAATGGCTTGTGAAACCCGCGCTGCGCGGTGATCACCAGCGTTTGAGTCTCCGGCTGCAGTAACTGCAAATTGCCTTTGTCGGCGCCGGTGACAAAGATCGCTGCGTCCAGGATGGCGCTGAGACACCCCTCGAAATCATTTCCTGCACACGCACAGCGATTGCCCACGTCGTACAGCCGGCGAAGCGCCTCGAGGTCCGAAACGGGCGAATCAGCGCCTTTGTGGACAGCATCCTCGAAACTCATCGCGATCCCTCAAATGGGCTCCGTTCGGCAGCCCCCGCCGCGCGCTACAGCACCGTCTTCTCGGGGAATCGGGAAGGCCGCTGAACTCTAGGCCTTGTGCGTGGCTTGTCAAATACCAGGGGCGGCACCCTGGCGGCGTCTTACTCGCAGATTGCTGCGGGCCAGCAGGGCGGGCGCGACGGCCCTCGTGGACTGCCCGGCATCGCGATGGCGCGTGTCAATCAGCCGTCCAAGGAGGGCGCTCGCCCGCGCCGACGGTGCCCCGCGCGGCGGGGTTTCGGGGCCACTAGACATATGCTCCTCAAGCGACCATGCTTGCGCCACCGACCAAGGGCAAACCCGTTCGAAAGGCGGGGACGCAAAGCTACCGGTCTAAGGGCGTCAAAGCCTAAGACAGCGGGGTTGCCACTCCACTCCGGGTGTGAGCGTGCAAGCTCGGCTGCCTTAGATCTGGCGCTCTCCCGACCGTGACTCGAACGTGCTTCAGGGAGAGCTTATGACCTCAATATCGGCAGGGCCTGCGGGCTCGTCGAACGCCAACCCAGAGCATCGGACACAGGCTGGTACTGGCCATTTCATGCTTACGTTGTGCCGGCTGGCTGCCCCCGTGGCCATTCGGCCGCCCCAATCACCGCAACTGAAGCGTTTCACATTCTTTACGAGTCGTGAGCGTGCGCCCGATGGCGGTGACACCCTGTATCTCCATATGGGGTATTTCGAAACGCTAACCGATGCCGAGAGATGGGTAGAAGCCGTACACGGGCGTTTTCCGGAGGCGATCGCAACCATCGCACCAGCCGCGCTGTTGCGGCCACCGAATTCGGATCCGCATGCACAACCGGCCGCTGATTTTCGCCCAGGGTTCGCGCCAGGCGCGCGCGCGTCGGTCGAAGATAAATCGTTGACTGACACACAGGTGCTGAAGATTCTGGAGACGCGCCGCAGTGTCGCGATGCAGAGCGACGTCGATGAGAGGAACTGCGAGCAGATCGCCCTGCTTCGCCCTGACGACACGAGCACGCGACACGCTCTGAGGGAGGCGGTCGCGCAGGGTGCACCGGTTTCCTTTGCTGTACAGCTCCAGTGGTCAGCGCAACCGCTCGATCTGAGCCGCGTGCCATCGCTCGCCATATTCAAGGCATACACGCTCTACGTGACCGAGAGCCGCCGCGAGGGGCAGTCCCGCTACTTTCTCCGGTTGGGTTTCTTCGGCGATCCGGTTGCCGCTAAACAGGTCGCCGTCCAGGTGCGCTCGAGCTTCGCCTCCGCAGCCGTGGTGCCCGTTGCAGATCATGAGGTCACGCAAATACGCGAAGCGAGCGTGAGAACGTCTGCAATCCCCTACCTGGTGCAGGAACGAGTCAATCGGACGCTCGATCCCCCGGGCACAGCGCAACTGACGGACTCGAAGCCGTTGAGAAGCGGTCCTCGCAGCGCCTCCCGACGTGCCGAGACACTCGAACAGACGCTCAAGCGGCTTGCCGAGAGGGAAATGTTGACCATTCCCGATGAAGTTAGCGAATCGGGCGTGCGCCACCTGAGAGTCGACGACGTGCAAGAGCACACATCGCGCCGGTCTTAGGACCCGGTCGCGCACCGCGAAGCTTCAGGAGCCGAGCAACCGACCCCTGCCCTTTCATCCATGCGGCCACGGATTGCGGCGGCTTCAGCGCGTTTGCTTGGTGACCTCCGCTTCGGTCGCGGGAGGACTCTATGGCGACACCACCGACTCATGTTCCTGGCGGCGATCACCGGCGGGGCGAGGGCAGTCCGATGCATCAGCCCGTCCCGTTTACTTCGGTGTGCCCAAAGTGCGGAGTACGACAGCCGCAGCGGGGATTTTCCCGCGCGGCGCTGGGCAGACTGCTCAACGGCGGCTATCCGATCGAGGCGTACTGCGTCGTCTGCGATGAGTTCTGGGCCATCAGCCCCGTAGAACGCGTTGCCCTTGCCTCCGGGAATAGCCCGGGCTGAATCGGCGAGAGCCTCTGCCCGTACCGGCAGTATTGCGGGTAATCCGCTGACACCGTTTGAAGGCCTTCACCGACACGGCACTTCGGCGCGGACGACTATGCTGCGGCTTGTCGTCTGAAGCGACCGGTTCTCTTGCTTGAACACCCATAGCGTGATCAGGCCTCCTCCCTGACCTGATTCCGGCACGCTAAAAGGCCCGGGCCGGAGAAGCGAGGTCACCTTTCGGAATCGACGGCCGGCACAGCGGAAGCGCCGCCAGCGCAAGGAAGCGAATCGGTACGGAGGTCCTCCCACCGGTGCACGGATGCGCCGGCGGGAGAACGGTACTGTCGATCAACCCCAGTCGGAGCGATCATGTTCCTCCAGGTTCTCGGTGCGGTACTCGTCCTCGCGACGATATGGGCGGCTCTTCAGGCGGAGGGGATTCCGGCGGATAGCTGTGCCGGCGAACGTTCGGATAGCTGTGAAGGCACGGGCGTTCGCGCCACACCCATTGCAGCGTTGCATCGGCGCGCTGCGGGGTTGCCGGCCCCCCTCAGCGCGTGCTGAACCCCGCGTCGCCTCTAAGACGCACCACCAACTGGCCCGTCGTCAAACGTGAACAGTCGGCGGCCGCTGCGCCCGGGCGCATGGCGCAGCCGTCGCACTGGCACAGCAGCCGACTCCACAGACCCCGGCGGAACCGCCGGCAAGCACCAATCCGCAGGAGCAAAGCCCGGCTACTCCGCCATCGGACCCGAGCACGAGCAGCACGGCCGATTCGGCTGCACCAATCGATCACGGCATCACTGGCACGTGATGACCGATGAGGCCAACGCGCGGCCGCTGGCCGCTGCGGAACTATTTCGCGGGCTTGCTGCTCGGAGGCTTGGCGCTTGCGCCGTTGGCACTCGCGCATGACTCAACGCCGTCATTACCTCCTCGACCGATGAGCGCGGCTGCAGTCCCTCATTCCCCGATCAGGTGAAGCGCCACCTCGCGCTCGTGAGGACGGCGGCGATGCTCGAAAAGATAGATGCCCTGCCAGGTGCCGAGCGCCATGCGTCCGTCGCTGACCGGAATCGATAAATGTATCCCGGTAAGTGCGGTGCGGATATGTGCCGGCATATCGTCTGCGCCTTCGTCATTGTGCTCGTACCGACTTGGATCCTCCGGTGCGATCGAAGCGAAATATCTTTCCAGGTCCGCGCGTACCTCACGGGCCGCATTCTCCTGAACGAGGAGCGATGCCGAAGTATGCCGACAAAAGAGCGTGAGCAGGCCGGTGGTCACACCCTGGCTCTCCAACCACCCGCGCACCTCCGCGGTGATCTCCATCAGTCCGCGTCCCGGCGTACGCAATCTCAGCGCGGCTGCAACGTTGCGCATAACGCACCCACGTGACATAGGGTACGCCTTCGCGCAGCTGCATGCCGGTGTACCCCAGGACACTGCGCCCTGAGCGCGCGCACGTCACGGCACGACACGGTGGCCCGCAACTGACGGGTACCGCGGCACTTGCTACCGTGGCACCCGGCTCTCATCCCGGGCAGCACAGCGGACCTTGGTCCGGCGCGTGGATGGTTCGGATTCGTGCGGTTCTATTACGCTGCCGGCCGCAATCGACGCCGCCAGAGCGAAGAACGACAGGTGCGCGTGTTACTCAGCGTGAAGCCGGGCGCGTTAAGGCACCTTGATCATCCGACGGGTGGGAAAGCGGTGCGCAGCCTGTTGGTCGGGTGGCCCGCTTGCGCGCGGGGCACGCGCAATCGCGCCCGGGCTCGGGAACACCGCGTGCACTGAAGGGTTGTGTTTGCGCCGTCGCGGACTCAGTTCTGGCGGCGAGTGCGTTCGTCGCGACGTACGGGCGCGCGGACGGCGAACGCGGTGTAGCGCATTCCGGCCTTGTCCGTGCAGATTGCAATTGCCGTCCACAAAGTCGCCAGGACGATTGCAGCACCGAGCACGTTGAGAACCATTGGCTTCTACCTCTCTTGAAGTGAGCCCTCCCGGGACTCGCACCGGAAGCTTGCCGAAAGAGAATAGAAGTTCCCAGGTACCAAAGTCAGTTGTGCGTCGGTTATGAATGCGTTACAGATCGGGACCTCATCCCGTACCAGAGACCTCGTCCTGGTCGTGCGGAAACGTGAGGAGCCTTTGAAAGGCATCCGCGCCCGTAGGGATGCCCAGTTCCCACGCTTGCACGAACCACACGGACTCAGGATCGTTCGGCAGCATCGCCAGGCTGCCCGTCTCGAGATCCCAGTGGATGAACCTGTCCTGACCCGGGTAGGTACTGGCGATCGCGAGACGATCGGCGAATAAGGCAATCGCGCCCGCCCGTGGGCACACCCCGATCGACACGTTCTCCGGTCGCCCGTCCCAGTGAACGACGGCCTTGGCACGCAGATCCACGCAGGAATTGCCGGCATATCCGTCGAGTATCAGCGGCTTCACCGGGTCACGCGTACGTCCCGGCAGCTCGAGGATGGCGGGATACGTCGTCTTATCGCGCACATCGGGGTGCTCTATCCTCAACGCCAGCGCCAGGCGGTCCCCCAGGTGAACGAGCATCAGGTTCCCCGCCGGCGTGTCTTTCACCTTTCCGACGACAAGGCTGTTGAGCGTCAGCATGTCCGTGATTTGCTCCATCGTGCACTCCTTGTCCTGTCCGTTGTCACCCGTCATCGGCGCAATGCCCGTGAGTTTCGAGCCCACGTGCCACCCTGCCACAATGCAGTAGTTTGCTCTTCACACCCAGATGTCCCGCCGCGCTCAATGATGTTCTGTGAAGTCTGTCACCGGAGCCGATCGATGAGCAGTCAACGAAGAATCCTCGTCGGGGGTCTAAGAGCCCTCGCCGCGCTCATGCTGTGCAGTCTGTGGTGGGCTCTGTGCCCTCCCGTGTGCGCCGAGGCTCCGCCGGAGCCCGAGCGACTCCTCGTCAATGCAGCGGGGCAGCAGTTCACAGTCTGGTCGCGCCAGAGCGAGCGCCCGCAAGGAGCCGTGGTGCTTGTTCACGGCCGAACCTGGAGCGCCCGACCCGTGTTTGATTTTGAGCCGCGCTCGGGGAGCCGCTCGTTGCTCAAGGCTCTGGCTGCAGCCGGCTTGGCGACTTATGCGATCGACTTGCCGGGTTACGGACCCTCGCCGCGCGCCTCATCCGGCTGGCTTGCGCCGACGCGCGCCGCCGAGGCCGTGGAGGCCACTCTGAACGTCGTGGCGCGACGGCATCCGCGCCTTCCACCACCGCTGCTCCTCGGATGGTCGCGCGGCTCGAAGATCTCGGCTCTGGTGGCAACCCGGGCGAAGCAGCCGCTGAGCGGGCTTGTGCTCTACGGCTACAACCTCGATCCGGCGGCGCCGCCC
>Ga0335076_10001382_pt1 | contig 23468 bp, 18 predicted proteins | sample Lox_Sample_25_FD_206717 | JGI IMG/M metagenome (GOLD analysis project Ga0335076, IMG submission 206717) | Soil microbial communities from Loxahatchee National Wildlife Refuge, Florida, United States - Lox_Sample_2.5 | ecosystem: Environmental > Terrestrial > Soil > Wetlands | place: USA... | reverse complement strand
CGGTATACCTTCGCCGCCTCGAGGCGCTGGAAGGCCGCGATGAGCGGGGAGTCCGGCGGAACCGGGACGCCCGGAGGGGCCGGGGCGGCGGGTCTCTGGGAGCGCCCGCCCCGCATTCCCGGGGGTGGGCCCTGCCGCATCAGTTCCTCGAGGTCCGGCGGCGTGCCGGGCGGCGCCTGAGCGAAGACGCTCGGCGGCGGGAGCGCCGCGATCACCGAGCCGAACAGCCCGACCGCGAGACATCCTGGGAACCGGGATCTCCGATGTCGCCTCACTCTGCCCCCTCCTTCAAACGCGTCGAGGGGGACGAACCGGGATCACGCGTGATCCCCGGGGTCGCGGCTGCAGCCGGTCGCCCCTCCGGGCAATCGCTTCGAAGCCATACCCTCGACCGCGCTTCGCGCGGACGCCTGTAGAATCCCCGGACGCATGAAGGTCTTCGGCCGGCGCCTTCGCCTCCCGGGGTGGTCGCGGCCTCTTCTGGCGATTCCCGTCGTCGTCCTGGTCGGGTGGTGGACGCACGCGGCCATCGAGGCGCGAATCCGGGCGCGGGTGGCCGACTCGATCGAAGCGGCGCTGCGCGCCGATCGGACCGCCCTCCAGTTCTGGATCCGCCAGCAGGGACGCGTCGCCGAGGTGATCGCGTCGGATCGCCGGGTGTCCGAGATGACGGGACAGCTGCTGGAAGTCTCGCGGCAGCAGCCCGGCGACTCCGGGGCCCTCCTCGACGCGCTCGCCCAGGCGAGGCTGCGCGCCATCATCACGCCGCTCGTCGCGGAGGGACAGGACTGGGGCTGGGCGATCCTGGATCCGGGAGGGCTGATCCTGGCCCGCGCGGTGGACGACCACGTCGGCGAGCGCGCGGGTGGGGTCCTCGTCGAGGCGGTCGGCCGGGCGCTCGCGGGAAGCGTCGCCTTCGTCCCGCCGACGACGCGGCAGCCGTTCAGCCCCCAGGCGGAGGCCTTCATGCTCGCGGCCATCTGGGACGTCCGGGGGACCCGCGTCGCCGCTCTCCTCCTGCGCGTGCCGACGGAGCAGATCGCGCGGATCCTCAACGTCGCGCGCTACGGGGAGACGGGGGAGACCTACGCCGTCGACGCGCAGGGTCTCATGCTCTCGGAGAGCCGCTTTCCGGACGACGTGTCGAAGCTCGGACTCCTCCCGCCGGAGGCGAAGGGCCGGACGACGGCGTTCCTCGAGGTCCGCGATCCGGGGGCGTCGCCCGCGGGCGCCGCCGCGGGAGGCCTGCGGCGCGCGCTGCCGTTGACCCTCGCCGCCGCCTCCGCTTCGGCCGGTCATGCCGGCAGCAACGTGGACGGCTACCGCGGCTATCGCGGGGTGCCCGTGGTCGGCGCGTGGACCTGGCTGCCGGACTATGGCTTTGGCCTCGTCTCCGAGGTCAGTCAGCGCGAGGCCTATGCCGACCTCTCGGTGATCCGGCGCGCGTTCTGGATCCTCATCGCGGGTCTCGGGCTCGGTGCGATCGGCATCGTGCTCGCGTCCGGAAAGGTCCGCCGCCTCGAGAAGGAAGTGCGCCGCACGCACCAGCTCGGGCAGTACACGCTCGAGGAGAAGATCGGCGAGGGCGGCATGGGCTCCGTCTACCGCGCCCGCCACGCCCTCCTGCGCCGGCCCACCGCCATCAAGCTCCTGCGCTCGACCAGCGACGGTGCGGACGCGCTCGCCCGTTTCGAGCGGGAAGTGCAGCTGACGAGCCAGCTCACCCACCCCAACACCGTCGCGATCTACGACTTCGGGCGGACGCCGGACGGCGTCTTCTACTACGCGATGGAGTACCTGCCGGGCATTCCGCTCGATCGGCTCATCGCGAAGGACGGCCGACAGCCCGAGGCGCGCGTCGTCCACCTGCTCAAGCAGATGTGCGCGTCGCTCGCGGAGGCGCACGCGATCGGCCTGATCCATCGGGACATCAAGCCCGCCAACGTGATGCTCTGCCGCCGGGGCGAGACGTTCGACGTCGTCAAGGTCCTCGACTTCGGCCTCGTCAAGGACGTGCTCTCGAAGAACGACGCGCAGCTGACCGGGACGCAGGTCGTCGTGGGGACGCCGAAGTTCATGGCCCCCGAGGCGATCAAGGCACCAGAGACGATCGACGCGCGCACGGACGTGTACGCCGTCGGCGCCGTCGCGTACAACCTGCTGACCGGCGAGGATGTCTTCCCCGGGAAGACCGGCGCCGAGATCATCGGCCATCACCTCCACACGAAGGCGCCGCTCCTGTCGCAGCGGCTGCAGCGCCCGGTGGACGCGTTCCTCGAGGACCTCCTGCGGCGCTGTCTCTCGAAGGACCCGGCGGCGCGGCCGGCCACCGCGGGAGCCCTGCTGCTCGAGATCGAGGAGGGCTGGAAGGGGCCGCTCTGGAGCCAGCGTGAGGCCGCCGCCTGGTGGGCGGAGCGCGGCGAGGCTCTCCGCGCCTCGGCCGCGGTGGCGTCGGAGCCGGCGTCGCGGAGCGAGCGCATGTCGGTCGATTACAAGAGCCGCGTCAAGCCGCCGTCGAGCACGTCGGTTTCAGCCTCCGCTTCGGACGCGTCGAGCGGATCGCTGTCCGGCGAGCAGACGGTCATCACCGCGCGGGATCGGTGAGTCGGGCGCGAGGCTTTCAAAGCATCGGTCTCGTTTCGGGTGCACGGGCTTCCGGGAGGAAGAGATGGAAGGAACCACGCGGCCGCCGCAGGCGGTGCGGGAGAGGGTGGACCGTCTGGGAGGCGGCCGTCTCGGCTGCGCCGTGATCTTCGATCGGGAGTTCTCGCCGGAGGAGGTGCGGCGCATCGCCGCGCTTCCGCGCGACGGCGGCCCCGCGGCATCCGCATCCGATTTCCGGTTCGAAGGCCGCGTGGTCCGCGACGAGTGTGCGGAGGTTGACGAGGCGCGCTGGCGCCTCGCGCTCGAGATCCTGCTGGTCAAGGCGCTTCGCGAGCGGAGGGAGTCGCGCCCGACCGGCGATCTTCGGGCGCGAATGGGCCTGCGGCCGATTCCGCGCTAGGTCCCGGGCCGCGCCCGGATGCGCGGGAACTCAAGCCGGTCGGCCGCGAGCGCCGGCGGGTCCGACACGCCGCCGACCAAGGCCGCCGCGCGGACGGGTGCGCCGTCGCGGATCGCGAGGCAGATCATCATCCCGCGGCGCGAGCCGCCGAGCATGAAGACGTCGTCCGGGTCGACGCCGCCGACCCTCCCGGGCGAGCGGGAAGAGGTTTCCCTCGGCCTGTCGCAGGAGCGATAGACTCCGCGCACCGGCAGTCAGCCAGGGGTTTGCCCTCGTTCCGGGCCGCGTCGCCACCGCATCACGGAGAGGGAGGTTCGAATGTATTTTCAGAACTACAACCCGCTCGGCAACGTCTTCCTGTCCACCCTCGTCGCGGCCATCCCCATCCTCACGCTCCTCTACTTCATCGCCCTGCATCCGCATCGCGACGAGGAAGGCATCCGGCACCTCGGCATCGCCGCGCCCTACGCGGCGTTCTACGCGGTCATCGCCGCGCTGATCGTCTCGTGCCTCGCCTTCGGCATGCCCGTCGGTTCCGCCGTGTCCGCCTTCGCCTACGGGTCCCTCTCCGGGTTCCTCGGGATCATCTGGATCGTGCTCGCCGCGATGTTCCTCTACACGATGACGGTCATCACCGGGAAGTTCGAGATCGTGAAGGAGTCGATCATCCACATCTCGTTCGACCGGCGCCTCCAGGTGCTGCTGATCGCCTTCTCGTTCGGCGCGATCATCGAGGGCACGAGCGGCTTCGGCACGCCGGTGGCGATCGCGGGCGCGGTCATGGTCGGGCTCGGCTTCAGCCCGTTTCAGTCGGCCGTGCTGAACCTCCTCGCGAACACGGCGCCGGTGGCATGGGGAGCGATCGGCACGCCGATCGTCACGCTGGCCGCGGTCAGCGGCCTCGACCAGCGGACCCTCTCCGCGATGGCGGGACACCAGCTGCCGTGGGTCTCGGTGCTGGTGCCGTTCTGGCTGGTCGCGACGTTCGTGTTCATGGAGGGCGGCCGCTGGAAGGACGTCTGGGAGGTCTGGCCGGGGATGCTCGTGTCCGGGCTGTCCTTCGCCCTCATGCAGTGGTTCGCCTCGGGCACCAACGCGCTGCACCTCGTCACGGACGTGGTCGCGGGTGTCTTCTCGGTCATCTGCACCGCGCTCTTCCTCCGCGTCTGGCATCCGAAGACGCGGTTCCAGCTCCGGTCGGAGCGATCGGGACCCGGCGTGGCGGTCCCCCTGAAGCGCGAGGACTGGAAGTACAAGTACACGACGGGTCAGACCGCGGGCGCGTGGACGCCGTGGGCGATCCTGATCCTCTGCTGCGCGCTGTGGGGCATGCCGGCGTTCAAGACGACCCTGAACAACGTCTTCCAGGGCGTCAAGGTCGACACCACGCTCCTCGGCTCGCCCTTCAAGGGCACGCTGTCGCTGCCGGCCTGGGAGATGCCCGATCTCCACAACAAGGTTCAGCGCACGCCTCCCGTCGCCAAGCCGGACGCGAAGCCGGAGGCGGCGAAGTTCACGATCAACTGGCTGTCGGCCGCGGGCACGGGCGTCTTCGTCGCCGCCCTTCTCACGGGCCTGTTCCTGCGGCTCTCGGGGACGCAGTGGCGGGAGGCGTTCTCACGGACGGCGCGGCGCATGAAGATCCCGGTCCTGGTGATCGGCCAGGTCCTGGGGCTCGGCTACCTCACGCGTTATTCGGGCACCGACGCGGTGCTGGGCCTCGCGTTCACGAGCGCCGGCGCGGCGTACCCGTTCTTCGCGGCCTACCTCGGCTGGCTCGGCGTCTTCCTGACCGGCTCGGACACCGCGTCGAACGCGCTCTTCGGCAGCCTGCAGCGCATCACGGCGCAGCAGCTGAACTTGAACCCGGTGCTCATCGTCGCGACGAACTCGACCGGGGGCGTCATGGGCAAGATGATCGATGCGCAGTCCATCATGGTCGCGTGCGCGGCGTGCTACGAGTCGCCGAAGGAGCGGCGCCACGCGCTCGGACCGATCTTCCGCCGCGTCTGGTGGCACTCGGTCGTCGGCGCGGGCATCATCGGGCTGATCGCCCTCCTGCAGGCGTACGTGTTCCCCGGGGCGATCCCGCCGTTGCCCGGGAAATGAGGAGATCGCCGTGACCGCCGAGGGCCTCCGCCTCGCCGCCGCGCCGCCTTCCGGCGCGGAGTTCATCCTGTCGGCGGAGGCGCGCGCCTTCCTCGAGCGCCTGCACCGGGCGTTCGAGCCGACGCGGCGGAACCTCCTCGAGCGGCGGGCCGCGCGGCAGAAGGAGTTCGACGCGGGCGCGCTGCCGGACTTCCTCGCGGAGACCGCCTCGGTGCGCTCGGGCGACTGGCGAGTGGCGCCGGCGCCCGCCGACCTCCAGAAGCGGTGGGTCGAGATCACCGGACCGGTCGAGCGCAAGATGATGATCAACGCGCTCAACTCGGGCGCAAACGTCTTCATGGCGGACTTCGAGGACTCGCTGTCGCCGACGTGGACGAACGTCGTGCAGGGGCAGGCCAACCTCGTCGAGGCCGTGCGCCGGCGCCTCTCCTTCACGAGCCCGGAGGGCAAGGACTACCGGTTGAACGCCGAGATCGCGACGCTGCTCGTGCGCCCGCGCGGGTGGCACCTGCCCGAGCGTCACATCACGGTCGACGGCCGGCCGATGTCGGCCTCGCTCGTCGACTTCGGGCTCTACGTGTTCCACAACGCGCGCGAGCGCCTCGACCGCGAAACCGCGCCGTACTTCTACCTGCCGAAGATGGAGAGCCACCGGGAGGCGCGCCTGTGGAACGAGGTGTTCCTCTTCGCGCAGGAGGCCCTCGGGATTCCGCGCGGCACGTTCCGCGCCACGATGCTCATCGAGACGTTCCCGGCCGCGTTCGAGATGGAGGAGTTCCTCTACGAGCTGCGCGAGCACGCGAGCGGACTGAACGCGGGCCGCTGGGACTACCTCTTCTCGACGATCAAGACGCTGCGCCGGCGGCGGGACCTCGTCCTGCCCGACCGGCAGCAGCTGACGATGACCGTGCCCTTCATGCGCGCGTACACCGAGCTCCTGGTGCGCACCTGCCACAAGCGCGGCGCGCATGCCATGGGCGGCATGGCGCCGTTCATCCCGAGCCGCAAGGACCCGTCGGTCAACGAGGCGGCGCTCGCGAAGGTGCGGGACGACAAGCTGCGCGAGTCGCGGGACGGGTTCGACGGCACGTGGGTCGCCCACCCGGACCTCGTCCCGGTCGCGATGGAGGTGTTCCAGAAGGCGCTCGCGCCGAAGCCGCACCAGAAGGACCGCCTCCGCGAGGACGTCTCGGTGACGGCCGCCCAGCTCGCCGACACGCGCGTGCCCGGCGGCACCGTGACCGAGGCGGGCTTCCGGAACGACGTCAACGTCGCGCTGCAGTACCTGAACTCCTGGCTGCTCGGCAACGGCGCGGCGGCGATCTTCAACCTCATGGAAGACGTCGCCACCGCGGAGATCGCGCGGTCTCAGCTCTGGCAGTGGATCCACAACCGCGGGAAGCTCGACGACGGCCGGCCGATCGACCGCGCGCTCTACGAGTCGGTCGAGGCCGAGGAGCTCGACAAGCTGGGCGGCGCCGCCTCCGGGCGGCTGCGCGAGGCCGTCGAGATCTTAGACGGCCTGGTCGAGAAAGAGGAGTTCACCGAGTTCCTGACCTTGCCGGCCTACGCGCGGCTGGAATAGGAGGGGCATGAGCACCGCCGCGGCGGGCGCGGTCGGAAGGCTCGCCGGGCGACTGGCGGAGATCGTCGGCGAGCGGAACGTCCTCGCCGATCCGGCCGAGCTCTCGACCTACGAGTGCGACGGGCTGACGGGATATCGCGTCCGCCCGGCGCTGGTGGTGCTGCCCGCGACGACGGAGGAGGTCGCGGCCGTCGTCCAGGCCGCCCGCGCGGCCGGCGCGCCGATCGTTCCCCGCGGGGCCGGGACGGGTCTCTCCGGAGGCGCGCTGCCGGTCGAGGGCTCCGTCGTCGTCGCCCTCTCGCGCATGAAACGCATCCTCGAGGTCGACCTCGAGAACGGCTGGATGCGGGTCGAGCCGGGCGTGATCAACCTCGACGTCTCGAAGGCGATCGGCGGCCGCGGCTTCTACTACGCGCCCGATCCCTCCTCCCAGAGCGTCTGCACGATCGGCGGCAACGTCGCCGAGAACTCGGGCGGCGCCCACTGCCTGAAGTACGGGTTCACGGTCCACCACGTCCGCGGCGCGCGGGTCGTGCTCGCCGACGGATCGGTCGTGGACCTCGGCGGCCCCGTGCTCGACGCGCCCGGATACGACCTCCTCGGCGTCGTGGTCGGCAGCGAGGGCCTCCTCGGCATCGTGACCGAGGTCGTGCTGCGGATCCTGCGCAGGCCCGAGGCGACGCGGACGTTCTTCGCCACCTTCCCGTCGACCGACGAGGCCGGCGCGGCCGTGTCGGCCATCATCGCGTCGGGCATCGTGCCCGCCGCGATCGAGATGATGGACCGGCTGGCGATCGCCGCCGCGAAGGCCGCGACCGGGCTCGACTGGCCGGACGTCGGAGCGGCGCTGCTGATGGACGCGGACGGCCCCGCATCCGAGGTCGAGCTCACGTCCGAGAACGCGATCGAGCTCGCGCGGAAGGCGGGCGCGATCGAGATCCGGCGGCCGCGCGACGAGGCCGAGCGCCAGCTGATGTGGAAGGGGAGGAAGAGCGCGTTCGCCGCCGTCGGCCGCATCAGCCCCAACTACTTCGTCCAGGACGGCGTGATTCCGCGCTCGGAGATCGCGCGCGTGCTGCGCGAGATCGACGACCTGGCGGCGAAGGCGGGTCTCCGGGTCGCGAACGTGTTCCACGCGGGCGACGGCAACCTCCATCCGCTCGTGCTCTACGACGAGGCGATTCCGGGCCAGGAGAAGGCCGCCGAGGAGCTCGGCGGCGACATCCTGCGTCTCTGCGTGCGCTACGGAGGCTCGATCACGGGCGAGCACGGCGTCGGCTCGGACAAGGCGCCCTACATGGCCGTGATGTTCTCGCCGGACGACCTGGAGACGATGGGCCTCGTCCGCTGCGCCTTCGACCCCGAGCTCGCGCTCAATCCCGGCAAGGTCTTCCCGACGCCCCGCCTCTGCGGGGACAGGCCCGGCCCCTTCCGGCCCCATCCGGAGGAAGCGGCCGGGAAGATCTGGCGCGAATGAGCACGAGCCCGTACCGCGCGCCCGGGCCCGACGACGCCGTGCTCGGGAAGATGCCGGGCGCCGTCGCGGAGCCGGCGTCGATCGAGGAGGCGGCGGCGGTCGTCGGCGAGACGTCCCGCGACGGGAAGAGTCTCCTCTTCGTCGGCGGTGGGACGGATCTCGAGGTGGGCGGCGTGCCGGAATCGCTCGGCGTGCTCCTCTCGACGCGCCGCCTCGACCGCGTCGTCGAGCACGCGCCGTCCGACCAGATCGCGGTCGTCGAGGCGGGCGTGTCGCTCGCCTCCCTCGCGAAGGTGCTCGCCTCCCATGGACAGCGGCTCGCGCTCGACCCGCCGCTCCCGGAGCGCGCGACCGTCGGCGGCGTGATCGCGGCGAACGCGTTCGGACCGCGGCGGGCGCGCTACGGGACCGCGCGCGACCTCCTGATCGGCGTCACGCTCGTGCGCGCGGACGGCCGGCTGGCGCGGGGCGGCGGCAAGGTGGTCAAGAACGTGGCGGGCTTCGACATGCCGCGCCTCATGGCCGGCTCCCTCGGGACGCTCGGCCTCGTCGCGACCGCGACCTTCCGTCTGCACCCGCTGCCGGAGGCGTCGGCGACGCTCTCCGCGGCGGGCCTCGCGCCGGGCACGCTGCGGGCGCTCCTCGGCCGGATCCGCGACGCCCAGCTCGAGCCCGACTCGGTCGTGGCGTTCCGAGCGGGCGAGGGCCGCTTCGATCTCGCGGTGCGCTTCGAGGGCTTCCGACCGAGCGTGGCCGCGCAGCGCGATCGGCTGGCGCGGCTCTGCGCGGAATCGTCGCTCGGCGTCGAGGCGCTCGACGAAGCGGCCGCTCGGGCCGTCTGGGCGCGGCACGACGCCGCGCGCCGCGCCGGAACGGTGCGCGTGAAGGTCGCCGCGCTGCCGTCCGCGCTCGAGTCGGTGGAGCGCGGCGCCTTCGCGCCGCTGTCGGACGCGCTCGGAGACGGGGCCTCCGTCTGGTACCCGACGCTCGGCCTCGGTTTCGCGGGCGGCTCGCTGCGGGATCCCGCGTCGGTCGCCGCGGCGGTGGCGGCGCTCGGCGCGGCGCGGCGGACACTCACGGAAGGCGGCGGCTCACTCGTGCTGCTCGCCGCGCCCGAGGCCGTGCGCGCGGCCGTCGATCCGTGGGGCGGGACTCCCTCGGCGCTCGGACTGATGCGCGCCGTCAAGCTCCGCCTCGATCCCGGCCGGCGCCTCGCCCCGGGACGTTTCGTGGGAGGCATCTAGTGGCCGCCGTCACCCCGCCGTCGCTCTCCCCGCGCCGCCGGACGCTGTACGACGACTGCGTGCACTGCGGCTTCTGCCTGCCCGCCTGCCCGACCTGGCATTCGTGGTCCGAGGAGATGGACTCGCCGCGCGGCCGCATCGACCTGATGCGCGGCCTGGCGGAGGGAAAGCTCGAGTGGACCGACACGGTCGCCCGGCACTTCGACCGGTGCCTCGGGTGTCTCGGCTGCGTGACCGCGTGCCCCTCGGGCGTCCGCTACGACGTGCTGATCGAGGAGACGCGCGCCGCCCGCGAGAGGGCGCGGCCGCGGTCCACCGCCGACCGGCTCTTCCGCGAGGCCCTCTTCGCGGTGCTCCCGTATCCGGCGCGGCTCCGCGCCGTCGCCGTGCTGGCGGGCCTCTACGAGAAGTCGGGTCTGCGGCGGCTCGTGCAGAAGAGCGGCGCCCTCGGCCTCCTGCCGCAGCGCCTCGCGGCGCTCGAGTCGCTCCTGCCGGCGGCCGCGCCGGCGGACCGGCTCCCGGAGCGCGTGGCTCCCGCGGGCGGAGGCGCGCCCCGCGCGCGGGTCGCGCTCGTGACCGGCTGCGTCCAGAGCGTCTTCTTCCCGGGCATCAACGCCGCCACCGCGCGCGTGCTCGCGGCGGAGGGGTGCGAGGTCGTCGTGCCGCCGGACCAGGGCTGCTGCGGCGCGCTGTCGATCCACGCCGGCCGCGAGACCGAGTCGTTCGCGTTCGCGCGGGCGCTCATCGAGAAGTTCGAGAGCGGCGGCTACGACGCGATCCTGATCAACGCGGCCGGCTGCGGCTCTCACCTCAAGGATTACGGGCGTCTGCTCGCGAAGGACCCCGTCTGGGCGCGCCGCGCCTCGGAATTCCGAGCGCGGGTCCGGGACGTCACCGAGTTTCTGGCCGGCCTGCCGCCGCGCGCGGCGCGGCACCCGATTCCGGCGCGCGTGGCGTACCACGACGCGTGTCATCTCGCGCACGGCCAGGGCATCCGCCAGCCGCCCCGGCGGCTGCTCTCCGCGATTCCGGGCGTGACGCTCGTGGAGATCGCGGACGGCGAGCAGTGCTGCGGCTCGGCCGGCATCTACAACCTGGTCGAGCCGGAGAGCGCGGACGAGATCGGCGAGCGGAAGGTCGAGCACGTCCTCGCGGCCGAAGCGGACGTCCTCGCCTCCGCGAATCCGGGCTGCCTGCTGCAGATCGGCAAGCACGCGCGCCGACGTGGCGCGCGCCTTCCCGCGTATCACCCGATCGAAATCCTCGACGCCTCGATCGCGGGGCGTCCGCTGTCCTGAGCGGCGGGAGCGAGGGGGCTAGACGAGCGTCGTGGGCGGTTGCGGCCGCTCGACGGCGACTCCCGGATATCGCTGCCGGAACGCCATTCCGTCGAAGCAGTTCGCGCAGACCGGCTCGTGGGTCGCGAGAACGCGCTCGACGTCCACGGACGCCACGTCGGCGAGCTCGACGGCCCGGCCGTCCGGCGCCCGGAGTCCCGGCCGCCGGTCCGTGGCGTGCAGCGCCGGAATCTCGCGTCCGCAGCCGGCGCAGCGGCGTCCGGCGTACCAGTCGGACACGATGCTCCGGACGAGGCAGCCGTTCGGATCCTCGGCGATTTCCGACAGGCAGGCCTGATCACAGTCCTCCCTCTCGGGCCAGCGCGAGCAGGCGACGAGCCGGCGGTTCTCCTCGCCGAAAGCGGACGAGAGACCGCTCCGCCACGCGCCGACCGCGACCTCGGCGCGGCACCCGTTCTCGGGACAGGTGATCACGCGGGGGCCGCGTTCGCGGAAGGCGTTGCGGATGGCGAGAAAGAGGAGCGGAATCAAGGAGACGGCGAGCAGAACGCCGAAGACGAGCGCGAGAGTTTCGAACATGGCGTCACCCCCGCTCGATCGTCGAGCCGGTGGACGGGCCCGTCGAGATGCTTTTGCATCAGGCGGACGGAATCCGCGCCGGCGAAATCCGCCCCCCGGGGAGCCCGCGCCCTGCGGCGCGGGGCAGAGGCCTTCCTCAGCCGGCGGCGGGTTCCGGAGCCGAGGAAACCGAGCGGCTGACCGCGTCGAGGGCGGCGATCAGGCGGGTCGGATTGAGCGGCTTCGCGAAGTGCTCGACGAATCCGAGCGCCCGACTGCGCTCGACGTCCCGCTCCATGCCGAAACCGGAGAGGACGATCGCGGCGAGCCGGGGCTGGAGCGGCTTCAAGGCCGCGAGGAGGTCGAGGCCGCTGCCGTCGGGCAGTCCCACGTCGGTGACGAGGACGTCCGCGGGGCGGTCGCGGAAGGCCTCGAGGGCGGAGGAGACGCTCTGCGCGGCGCGCGCGTCGAAGCCCGCCTCGTCGAGCAGGAGCCGCAGGGCGGTCCCCGTGTCCGGGTCGTCTTCCACGATCAGGACCGCGAGGCGCCGTCGGATCGAGCGATTCTCGTCGTCCGGCGCCCTCGGGGCGGCGCGCCGGGGACGCTCGGCGGTCGTCCCGAGCTCGATCGTGAACGTCGAGCCGCGCCCCTCGCCTTCGCTCGCGGCGACGATCGTTCCGCCATGGAGCTCGACGAGGCTGCGGGAGATGGCGAGCCCGAGTCCCAGCCCTCCGGCACGCCGGGCCGCCGTGACGTCGCCCTGGTCGAACGCCTCGAAGATGTGGGCGAGGCGGTCCGGGCGGATGCCCCGTCCCGTGTCGGCGACGGTGATGCGGATGCGGCCCGGCGCCGGGTTGCTCGTGCGGATCGTGATGCGGCCGCCCGGCGGCGTGAACTTCGCCGCGTTCCGGGTGAGGTTCAGGAAGACCTGCTGGAGGCGGCCGGCATCACAGAGGCCGAAGTGGTCCTCCGCGACGAGAGCGGTCGTGACGTTCAGGCCGTGCTGGAAGAAGTCGCTGCGAGAGCTCTGCAAGACGCTGCCGAGCAGCTCGTGCAGGTCGACGGGCGTGCGGTCGAGGTCGATCTTTCCCTTCGCGATGCGCGTCAAGTCGAGGAGGTCGTCGATGAGACGCGCCTCGAGCTCGACGTTGCGTCGGATCATGGCGAGCGACTCGGAGACGCCCTCCGGCAGGTCCGAGCGGCGGTCCAGGCGGTGGACGGACGCGAGCACGGGCGTCAGCGGGTTGCGCAGCTCGTGCGACAGCATCGCGAGGAAGCGGTCCTTCGCCGCGCTCGCCTCCTCGACGCGGCGGCGCGCGTCCTCCAGATCGCGCGCCTCCCGCCGCCGCTCGGTGACGTCGCGGACGAGCCGGGCGACGCCGATCAGCCGGCCATCCTCGTCGCGGATGGCCGAAAGGGTGATCACGACCTCCAGGAGACGGCCGTCCTTCGTGCGGCGGAATCCCTCGAATTCGCCGGCCGGGCGTCCCGCCTGGAGCTCCGCGGTCAGCGGCGGTGCGGGGTCGACCGTGCCGGGCGGCGCGAGCTCGAAGAACTTCCGGCCGACCATCTCGGCGGCCGTGTAGCCGAAGAGCGCCTCGGCGCCCGGGTTCCAGTCGGTGATCACGTTGTCCGGCGTCTCCGCGACGAGCGCGAACGTCGCGGACGAGACGATCGTCGCGAGGCGCCGGATGGCGGTCTCCGCGTCGCGCAGCTCGCTGACGTCGCGAAAGACCAGGACGACGCCGATGACGCGGCCCTGCGCGTCGCGGATCGGCGCGCCGCTGTCGGCGATCGGCACCTCGCGGCCGTCGCGGGCGCGAAGGACCGTGTGGTTCGCGAGGCCGACGACGATCCCTTCCCGAATGACCCGCCGAATGGGGCTCTCGACCGCGGCGCGCGTCCTCTCGTTGAGGATGTCGAAGACGTCCTCGACGGGACGGCCCGTCGCCTCGGCCGAGGTCCAGCCCGTCACCCGCTCCGCCACCCCGTTCAGGAAACGCACGCGGCCCTCCGCGTCCGACGTCAGGACCGCGTCGCCGATCGAGGAGAGCGTCGTCCGGTATCGCTCGCCGGTCTCCCGCGCCTCCGCCTCGGCCCGCTCGCGGCCGAGAAGGTCGCGTCGCACGAGCAGGAGGAAGGCGGCCAGGAGCGCGATGAACACCAGCATTCCCGCGACGATGGCCCGCGTCATCTCCTGGACCGCGGCGGCGGCCTGGCGCTGCCGCTCCGCCAGGACGCGAGTCTCGTCTTCCCGCATGGAGTCCACGAGGCGGCGGATGCGCTCCATGATCGTGTTGCCTTCGCCCGACTCGACGTTGCGGAGCGCCCCCGCCACGTCGCCGGACTGGTAGAGCTGGATGGTGGACGCGAGATCTTTCAGCTTCTGTCGCGCGAGATCCTGAAACTCCGACAGGCGTCCCTGCTGTTGCGGGTCGAGGGTGATCCGGTGCAGGGCGTCGAGGTGACCCTGGACCTGGGAGCTCGCCTCCTCGTAGGGCCGGAGATAACTCGCATTGCCGGTCAGGAGATATCCGCGCTGGCCGGACTCCGAATCCTTGAGGGCCGACGCCGCGCGCTCGAGCCGGACCAGTACCCGGAGCGTGTGGTCCACCCAGCGGGCCTCGTCGACGACGCTCCGGCTGTCGGTGTACACGATCCAGCCGAAAACCACGAGCGCCGCGAGCACGACCGCCGAGGCGATCGGGATCGCTCGAGAGGCGGCGGGGGACGACCGGGGCTCCAAGCGCGAGGGATTCTCCAACAGCGCGCGGCCTGCGATCAACTGTCTCCGGAGCCAGGGGCGAGTCTTCGCGCCGCCCCGAGACCCGCGGCCCGCCCGGTCGACCAGGCCCACTGGAAGTTGTGCCCTCCGATCGGGCCGAAGGCGTCGAGAATTTCGCCGCAGAGGAACAGGCCCGGGGCGCGCCGGCTCTCCAGCGTCGCCGGGTCGACCTCCTCGAGCGCCACGCCGCCGCCCGTGACCTCGGCCTTCTCGTACCCCTCGTCCCCGTTCCAGGGCAGCGCGCCGCCGAGGAGGACTCCGACCAGGCGCGTCCGATCCTCCCGCCGGAGGCGCGAGAGCGCCGTCGCCGGATCGACCGCCGCGGCGGCGGCGAGCCCGGCCGCGAGCCGGTCGGGCAGGTGGCCGCGCAGCACCGAGGCCACCGTCCGGCCGGCCCCGGCGCGGAGCGCCTCCGTCCAGTCGGCCTCGCCGCGCCCGGACCAGCGCACGAGGATCCTTGCGCGCGCGCCGTCGGGCGACGCCTTCGAGCGCACCGCGACGTGCGACACGTCGAGCACGGCCGGACCGCTGTAGCCGCGGTGGGTGAAGAGGAATCCGCCCGAGGCCCGTGCCTCGCGGTCCGGCGCGCGGGCCGTCACCGCGACCGGGAGCGAGAGGCCCGCGAGCCCGGCGAACGGAGAACCGGGGGGCGCGGTCAGCGGTGTGAGCGCCGGGTACGGATCGTGGAGGGCATGGCCGAGCCGCGCGAGGACCGGCAGGAGCCTTCCGTCGCTGCCCGAGCGCGGTACGGACAGACCTCCCGTCGCCACGACGACGGCGTCCGCTTGCAGCGGGGGCGCGCCCTCACGCTCGATGCACCAGCGGCCCTCCGCGGCTTCGAGCCCCGTCACGAGCGTGTCGGCGAGCACCGTCACGCCGCGCCGCCGGGCGGTGCGGAGCAGCGCGTCCCGCACGTCGCGGGCGCGGTTCGAGGAAGGGAAGAGCTTGCCGGATTCGGTCTCCTCGGAGAGGGGAACCCCGAGGTCCTGCTCGAAGAATCGCCTCTGCTCGGTCAGGGGCCACGCGCGGAGCATCCGGGTGAGGAGTCGCGGCGAGGAGTCGGTCACGAAACGCTCGGGAGCGGGGCGGATCGGCAACACGTTGCAGCGGCCGCCGCCGCTGATCAGGATCTTCCGGCCCCCGTCCGCGGTGCGCTCGAGGAGCAGGATCTCGGCGTCGGCCGTCGCGGCGAAGATCGCCGCCATCGTGCCGGCGGCTCCCGCTCCGACGACGGCGATGCGCGGACGAGGGTTCATGGGGCAGGGATGATGTCAGGGCCGCCGCGGCGAACTTGCCAGTTCGCATCCCACGGCCGCTTGACTTACGCCGCTTTTGCGCCTATATAGATCGCAAGGCCGATGGGCCGATCCGGCGAGGCCCCCGGACGGCCGCGGTGGTTCCCTCGGCCTTATTTAATTAACTGAGTTTCGAGATTATTCGAATGAAATTAGGAAGAATATGAATCTGACCAAACGGCAGAAGGAAATCCTCGATTTCATCCGCACGTACCGGGCGGAGCACGGAATCTCGCCGACGCAACGCGAGATTCGCGAGACGTTCAAGCTCTCCTCGTTCGGCACCGTCCAGAAGCACCTGAAGCGCCTCGAGGAGAAGGGCGCGCTCGCGCGCGAGTGGAACCGCAGCCGCGGCATCGCGCCGAAGGAGGAGCCTTCCGTCTCCCGCGGGGTGCCGCTGCTCGGTCTCGTCGCCGCCGGCCGGCCGATCGAGCCCTTCCCCCAGGAGGAGTCGATCGAGGTGCCCTCGTCGCTCCTCGGCAAGGGCGATCACTTCGTCCTGCGCGTGCGTGGCGAATCGATGATCGAGGACGGAATCCTCGACGGCGACTTCGTCGTGGTCTCACGCCGGGAGAAGGCCGAGAGCGGACAGACGGTCGTCGCGCTCGTGAGAGGAGAGGCGACCCTCAAGCGGTACTACACCGAGGGCCAGCGCGTCCGCCTCCAGCCCGCCAACTCGGCGATGAAGCCGCTCACCTTCGATGCGCGCGACGTCATGATCCAGGGCGTCGTCACGGGGCTGATCCGCGACTACGCCCACGGCGTGCGTTGAGACATCAGGGCCGCGCCCCGGCGGGCCGGCGGCCCGGAAGCTGCGTTAGAATTCGTGTCCGGCTCTGGCGACGTACCCAAGTGGTTAAGGGAGAGGTCTGCAAAACCTTTATTCGGCGGTTCGAATCCGCCCGTCGCCTCCACTTCGTCTTAGGCGTCCGGCGGTAGAAACAGGGCTCTTCGGCGGGATTTGCGGCGGCCTCGCAGCGAGAATGGATGCCGCGCCGGAGTGGCGAAATCTTGGTAGACGCACGGGACTTAAAATCCCGAGGGCCGAAAGGCCCGTGCCGGTTCGAGCCCGGCCTCCGGCACCACTGACGCGGCCATGAGCGTGGTTCCGACGGAGGGGGTCGGCTCCTTCCAGCAGCAGCTCGGTTACACCTTCCGCAGTCTCGACCTGCTCGAGCGCGCCCTCACGCACAAGTCGTACACGAATGAGAACCGGGAGCTGCGCTCCCCGAACAACGAGCGCCTCGAGTTCCTCGGGGACGCGGTGCTCGGCTTCGTGGTGGGAGAGATGATTTACCGATCCTTTCCGACGCTGCAGGAAGGGGCGCTCTCGAAGATCAAGGCCCACCTCGTCTCGGCGACCATGCTCTCCGCGAAGGCGCGCGCCCTCGGCATCGGGCGCTTCCTGCGGATGGGCGCGGGCGAGGCTCGGTCGGGGGGCGCGGAGAAGCCGTCGCTGCTCGCCGACGCGTTCGAGGCCGTCGTCGCCGCCGTCTACCTCGACGGGGGGCTGGGTGCGACCGAGGTCCTGCTGCGCAAGGTGTTCGGGCCCGAGATCTCCGGCATCGACATCGGCGATCTCTCGTTCCACGACTACAAGACCACGCTCCAGGAGACGGCGCAGAGCCTCGGCCTGCCGCTGCCCGACTACCGGGTCATCGAGGAGTCGGGTCCCGACCACGAGAAGGCGTTCGTCGTCGAGCTCTCCTGGGACGGGGAGGCCTTCGCTCGGGGCGCCGGCTCGTCGAAACGCGAGGCTCAGCGCAAAGCCGCCAAGGAAGCGCTGCGGAAGCTGGGCCGCCTTCCCTGAGCCGGCCGGGCCCCTAAGGCGCTTTTTCGAGACGGCGGAGGAACGCGTCGGGTCCCTCGAAGCCGACGAGGCGCAGGTCCTTGCGTTCATGCCCCGACGCGTCGAGAAAGATCACCGTCGGCACGCCCAGGATCGCGTACCTCTCGGCGAGCGCCACCGTCTCCGGCGCGGCCGCCTTGGTCATGTCCGCCTTGAAGAGACCCCGGCGCACGAGCGCGTCGCGCACGCGCGGGTCGGAGAACGTCTTCTTGTCGAGCTCGATGCAGGGCAGGCACCACGACGCCGAGAAGTCCACGATCGCCGGGCGCGCGGCGCCGGTGATCCGCGCGGCGTCGTAGGCGGACCACGCCGGTCCCGCCGTCTCGGCGCGTCCGACGGGCGAGAAGAACGCGGCGACGGCGAGGAACAGCGCCGCGACCGCGGCGCGGATGCCGAGCTTCAGGCCCGCGTGCAGCACGAGCAGCGCGAGGGCGCCGACGACGAGGACGGCGGGCAGCAGCCAGGCGCCCGCGACGCCCGGCAGGGCGTTGCGCAGGAAGTAGGCCGCCATCGCGAGCAGGATCCATCCGAACACCTTCTTGACGCCCTCCATCCACGCGCCGGCGCGCGGCAGCGCCGCGATCCGTCCGGAGAACGCCGCGAGGAAGAGGAAGGGAAGCCCGAGCCCGAGCGACAGCACGAAGAAGAAGACGAACCCGAGCAGTGCGTCCTGCGTCGCCGCGACGAAGGCGAGGAGGCCGAGGACGACCGGTCCGACGCAGGGAGCCGCGACGACCCCGACGAGCAGGCCCATCCCGTACGCCCCGGCGACGCCCTGGCGCGCTCCCGCCTTCTGCATCAGCGCAGTCGGCATGCGGATGTCGTAGAGGCCGAACATCGACAGCGCGAGCCCGACGAGCACGAGCGCGACGCCGCCGAGCACCCAGGGAGACTGGAGGGCGACGCCGAAGAGCCGGCCGGAGAGCGCCGCCGCGACGCCGAGCGACGAGTACATCGTCGCCATTCCCAGCACGTACGCGGAGGCGAGGAGAAACGTGCGGCGATTCTGGCCGCCCGCCTGTCCGCCGAAGAAGCTCACGGTCAGGGGAATGACCGGATAAACGCACGGCGTCAGGTTGAGCGCGAGCCCCCAGCCGAAGAGCAGGAGCAGCACGCCCGCCATGCCGCGGCGCTTGAGGAGATCGCCGAAGTCCTCCGATGCGCCCGCCGCGGCGGTCGAGACGCCCAGCCGGCGCGCTTCCGACAGCGGCACCGCGCCGCCCGTGACGGACGGCGCGCCCGAGGGCCCCGCCGCGGCCGCCGGAGGATCGGCCCGGAACTTCACGGACGCGGGCGCGAGGCACTGGTGGTCGTTGCACGCCTGGAAGTCGACCGAGCCGGAGAGCGCGCTCGGCGCGCCCGCGAACTCGACCGGCACCTCGATGGCGAAGGTTCCGGCGTAGACCGAGAGCGGTTTGTCGGAGAACGCGAACTTCTCGAGCTTGCCGTCGGGATAGCGGGGCTCGCCCGTCTTCACGCCGTCGGCGGGATCGACCTTGACGTCGGTCGGGATGAGGTAGTCCTCGGACGGCTTGTGGCTGTTGACGTGCCAGCCGGCGGCGAGCGTCGCGCGCACGACGAGCGTCGCCTTGCCGGCGCCCGCCGAAGACGCGGAGGCCTGGACGGTGAGGAGCGTCGCGGGATCGGGCGCAGCGCCGGGCGCCGCGAGCGCGGCGGCGGCGACGGCCGAAAGGGTCGCGGCGAGCGCCGCGCGCAGCGAGCGCGTCATGAGCGGGGCGTTCCTTTCTCGAGACGGGCGATGAAGGTCTTCACCTCGTCGAGATAGGGCGAGTCCGGATGGTCCTTCGCGAAGCGCTTGTAGGCCGCGAGGGCTTCCTGCGGCTTGTTCTCGACGAGCGAGATCTGCGCGCGGAAGAGCTCCGCGTTCTGCTTCTGCTTGGGATCCGTCGTGGTCGCGATCAGGCGCTCGATCGCGCGCCGCGACTCGGCCGTCTTCCCGAGCTCGAGGTCCGCCGCGGCGAGGCCCTCGAGCGCGCTCGCCCGGATCGCCGGCGTGGCGTCCTTCGCGTCCGCGGCCCGCGCGAGGCGGACGGCCGCTCCCTCGAAGTCGAACCGGGCGTAGAGCTGCTGTCCGGTCCGGAAGGCCTCCGCGGCCGGAAGGTGGGCCACGTCCTGCGCATCCACGATCTTCGCGAACTTCCGATACGCGTCGAGATCCGTGTGCGCGTGGGCGTAGAAGTCGGGAGCGTCCTGGAAGCCCTGCATCAGAAAGACGAGGCGGCCCGAGGGTGTCGTGATCAGCACCGACGGCGTCTCCTCGACGTGGTAGCGCGCGGCGAGCCTCTCGCCGTCGGGGCTGTCGAGGTCGACCATGACGGGCACCATGCCGATCAGGAGGGCCTCGAAGTCGAACGCGGGGTAGAGAAGGCCCTGCATGCGCGCGCATCCGCCGCAGTCCTTCCGCGTGAACTCGTGGTAAACGAGCGCGCCCTGGGCCGCCGCGCGCTGGCGCGCGGTGGCGAGGTCCGGCGCCCAGACGGCGTTGCCCGGGCTCTTGACCTGCCGGCCCTCGTGGACCGGCGTGGAGGACGGCTCCGGCGTCGCGTTCTGGGCGCGTGCGGCGGGCACGGCCCCGAGGAGGGACGCGGCGAGGATTCGCACGACGAGACGCGACATTCGGTGGGTAAACCTCTCTGCGATCGAGCGAATTCCCGGGACGGGCCTCGGGTCTGGTCCTATGATGCGAACGGGATGATTTCGCGATTCGACCGACTTCGCAAGGCGCCGTCGGCCGCGCGCGCCGCCGTGATCGCGGCGCTCGCGCTGGTCGCGGCGACTTCGGCCGCCCTTCGCGCCGAGGAGGCGGACGGGGGCTGGCCGCAGTTCGGCCGCACGCCGCAGCACACGGGGCTCTCGCCGGCATTGGCGCAGCCGCTGGAGGCGATCCGCGCGGACGTCGTCTACGACCCGTTCGTCGACGCGATGAAGGCGGAGTCCGACGGCGATCTGCTCGCGCACTACGCGGCGCCGCTCGTCGACGACACCGGCGTGTACATGGCGTTCAAGTCGGGGGCGTGGACGGGCTTCGGCAACTGGGCCTCGATCACGTGGAGCGTGAAGAAGCTCGCGTGGATCGGCGGCACGCTCCAGGTCGTGTGGACCTTCGACAGCGACTGGAAGCCCGAGCCTCTCTCCGTCGCCGGATGGGAGCCGGTGTTTCAGCCGGCGCTCTCGGGCGACGACGTCTGGATTCCGGGTCTGGGCGGCACCGCATTCCGGGTCTCGAAGGAGACGGGCGCGATGCGCTCCCGCGTGAACCCTTTCTCGAGCGTCGACACCGGGTTCTATGTCGCCGGCGGCCTCGCCGTGGCGCCCGACGGCTCCGTCGTCTACGACGTCTTCGAGCCGGTCAGCGGCGTCAACCCGACCCCGCAGGGCTGGCTGGTGAGAGTGTCGCCGTCGGGGGCCGCCGCGACCGTGCTCTTCGCCTCGCTCGTGCCCGAGGCCCCCGCCGCGACGGACGCGTGTCAGGTCTCCTTCCCGTCGACGCAGCGGCCGTGGCCTCCATCGCCGGACGCCGTGGCGCCCACCGTGCCGTGCGGACCGCAGCGGCCGGGCATCAACGTCGTGCCGGCCATCGCGCCGGACGGCACGATCTACACGATGAGCCGCGCCGACAATGCCGACCGCTACGCGTATCTCGTCGCGGTGCATCCCGACCTGACGCCCGCGTGGGCGGCCTCGATGCGGGGCTTCCTGAACGACGGCTGCGGCGTGCTGCTTCGCGACGACGACTCGAATCTCGGCTGCCGCTCGAACGCGAACACGGGCGTGGATCCCGCCACGAACGACCGGCCGGCGGGCCGGGTCAACGACGCCGGCTCCGCGTCGCCGGTGGTCCTGCCGGACGGCCGGGTCCTCTACGGCTCGTACACCTCCTACAACTTCGCGCGGGGCCATCTCTTCCAGTTCGACGCGACCGGCTCCGTCCTCGCGACGTACGACTTCGGCTGGGACGTCACGCCGGCCGTCTGGCCGCACGACGGCACGTACTCGATCCTGCTCAAGGACAACCACTACTCCTCGCCGGACGGGACGGACTTCTACGACGTGACGCTCCTCGACGCGAATCTCTCTAAGGTGTGGTCGTTTCGCTCGACCAACACCGAGAGCTGCGTACGCACGCCGAGCGGCGCGATCACCTGCGTGGACGACCACCCGACGGGCTTCGAGTGGTGCGTGAACCAGCCGGCGATCGACGAATCGGGCCACATCTACCTGAACAGCGAGGACGGCACGCTGTACGGGTTCGACGCGAACGGGAATCTCGTCTCGAGTCTCTTCCTCGACACCGCGCTCGGGGCCGCCTACACGCCGGTCGCGATCGGCCCCGACGGAATCCTGTGGGCGCAGAACGACGGGCACCTGTTCGCGGTCGGCTCGGCGTGGACGCCGTCTCCGCGCGGCGTGGTCGACCGCACGCCGTCGGGCGAGCCGCCGCCGCGCGTTGCCCCCGTCCGGGGATTCCGCTAGACTCCGCCCTCCGGTTCGACGCCCAGGTAGCTCAGTCGGTAGAGCAAGGGACTGAAAATCCCTGTGTCGGCGGTTCAATTCCGTCCCTGGGCACCAATCCCTTCGACCCGCGGAACTCTGAGAGGACTTGAGGCGCGCGCATGATCCTCAAGGTCGCCAAGCTCGGCGTCAAGACCCTCCGGCTGCCTTCGGAGCCGGTGGATCCGAAGGCCATCGCCCGCGGCGACTACGAGCCCTTCCTCTCCGACCTCGAGGACACGATGCGCGAATACGACGGCACGGGGATCGCCGCGCCGCAGGTGTTCACGCCGCTGCGCATCTTCCTCTACGAGGTCCATCCGGAGACGCGCAAGCGCAAGGAGCCCGAGGTACCGCTGACCGCCCTGTTCAACGCGACCTACCAGGGCGTGGGGGAGAAGCTCGAGCAGGATGCCGAGGGATGCCTCTCGGTGCCGTTTCTGCTCGGCCGCTCGGTGCCGCGGTTCGAGACGATCCGCGTCGGGGCGATCGACCGCGCCGGAAAGCCGATCGAGTTCGAGGCGTCGGGGTACCATGCGCGCATCCTCCAGCACGAGATCGATCACCTCGACGGTCTCGTCTACCTCGACCGGATGCGCGACATGAAGTCGCTCGCGTATACCGTCAACTTCGGCTAGGAGCTCGCAGGACGCGGTTTTCGCGCTTCCGCGCTTTCCCATAGAATCGGGAACCATGAGCTCGGAAGGCCCGAAGGGCACGCTGCCGGCGCTCGGACCGGCGAAGGCCGGCGGAGGCGCCGCCGACTTCCTGGTGACGCGTCTCGAGGAGATGGTCTCCTGGGCGCGCAAGAACTCCCTCTGGCCCTTCCCGTTCGCCACCGCCTGCTGCGGCATCGAGTTCATGTCCGTGGCCTCGGCCCACTACGACATCTCGCGCTTTGGATCGGAGGTCATGCGGTTCTCCCCCCGCCAGGCCGACCTCCTCATCGTGGCGGGCACCGTGACCGACAAGATGGCCCCCGTGCTCCGGAAGATCTACGACCAGATGCCGGAGCCGAAGTGGGTCATCTCCATGGGCGTGTGCGCCTCGTCCGGCGGCTTCTACCGCGCCTACCACGTGACCCAGGGCATCGACGAGATCGTTCCCGTCGACGTCTACGTCCCGGGCTGTCCGCCCACGCCCGAAGAGCTCATCTACGCGATCATGCAGCTCCAGAAGAAGATCCAGTCGGGGGAGAAATCCCGCGACCAGCGATCGGCGAAGCTCGCGGCGGAGCGGATCTCGTGACGGTCGCGACCGAGCCGGCCCTCTCCCCGGCGGCCGAGCGGCTCCGCGGCCGTCTCGCCGCCTCGCCGCTCGCGGGCCGCTGCGAGGTGGCCGACCGGGACCTCCCGACGATCGAAGTCGCGCCCGACGCGTGGCCCGCGCTCGCGCGCTTCCTTCGGGACGATCCGGAGTGCCGGTACGACCTGTTCGTCGACCTCTTCGGCGTCGACAACCTGCGGCGACCGGAGCAGAAGACGCGCTTCGAAACGATCGTGCACCTCCATGCGCTGGCGCGCAACGAGCACGTGCGGGTGAAGATCCCGCTGCCGGACGAGAGGAAGCCGGCGCTCCCGACGGCGAGCGAGGTCTATCCCGCGGCCGACTGGTTCGAGCGCGAGGCCTTCGACCTGTACGGGTTCGACTTCGCCGGCCACCCGAACCTCCGGCGCATCCTCTGCCACGATGCCTTCGTCGGGCACGCCCTGCGCAAGGACTACGCGCCGGGCCAGCGCTGGTTCTTCGCCA
>Ga0335076_10001381_pt1 | contig 23470 bp, 15 predicted proteins | sample Lox_Sample_25_FD_206717 | JGI IMG/M metagenome (GOLD analysis project Ga0335076, IMG submission 206717) | Soil microbial communities from Loxahatchee National Wildlife Refuge, Florida, United States - Lox_Sample_2.5 | ecosystem: Environmental > Terrestrial > Soil > Wetlands | place: USA... | reverse complement strand
GGATGGCGATCGCGGGGATTCCCATGTAGACCGCCGCGAAGTGCAGCGTGCCGAGGGAGGTGAACATCTCGGTGCGCAGCAGGATGTTCTCGCGGTATAGCCCGATCAGGTCGCTGTTGAGCAGGCTCACGCCGAGGTAGCCGTGCACCCCGAGGTTGGTCCAGCAGTAGACGCACATGGCCGCGGCCACGAGCGTCGCCGCCAGCAGGTCGACGCGCTGACCGAGCAGCCGCGCGACCACGGTGGCGGGCTTGCGGGCGTAGGGGTACAGCAGCAGCGCCGCACCGCCGGTGAGCGGCAGCGGCCCCCACACCATCAGCCAGTAACCCGCCGAGTCCCCGGGCGAGATCCACTTCGAGTCCATGGTCGGATAGGTCGCCGCCCACAGGTCGCGGATCAGCGGCACGGCGAGCACGCTGGCGCCGATCGCGGTGGTGAGCACATAGAAAACGACGAACACGACCAGCGGGATCCACAGCGGTGCGGGCGCATAGCGCAGGATCAGCACCACGCTCGCCAGGCTCAGCACGCTCCAGATGGCCCCGGCGAGCATGGCTAGCCCGGCACCGGGGCCGGCACACCCTCGAGCGCCCCGAGACGCTCGACGCCCTCGAGGATCGCGGCGACGTGGTGACCCCAGGTGTAGCGGCTGAGGGCGAGGCTGCGCGCGTTCTGGCCGAGCCGCGCGCGCAGGGTCGCGTCGGCCGCCAGCAGCTCGATACCCTCGATCAGCGAGCCGACGTCCCCGGGCCTCGCCAGCGCCGCCACGGCGCCGGCCGCCGCCGGCGCCCCGTTGACGAGCGGCAGGCAGATCGCCGGCCGCAGCACCTCGCCGATCTGGTCGAGGTCGGAAGCGACGATGCCGCGTCCCATCGCCATGTACTCGAACAGCTTGGTGGGGGAGCCGAAGAAGCGGCTGCCGTCGGCGTTACTCACGTGCGGCGAGAGCAGCAGGTCGGAGGCGGCGAGGTAGCGCGGCGCCTCGCGCTGCGGCACGAGCCCGGCGAGGCGCACGTAGCGCTCGACGTCCGGCAGCGCCAGCGTCTCGCGCACGATCGGCATCTTCTGCCCGTCACCGATCAGGAGGAACCGCAGCCGCAGCGCCTCGAGCTGCGCGCGCCGCTCGAGGATCATGCGCCGGATCGCCTGTGCCAGCACATCCACGCCGTGCCACTGGCCGAAAGTGCCGATGAAGGTGGCGATGGTCTCAGCGGGCCCGAAGCCGAACTCGGCGCGCGTCGCCGCGAGCGCCGCGGCGCTGAAGCGCTGCGGGTCGAAGGCCTTCGGGTCGATGCAGTTCGGGTAGGTGACGATGCGCTGCGGCTCGGCACCGCGGGCGAGCAGCTCCTCGCGCAGCACGTCCGAGACCGTGACGATCAGGTGCGCGTGGCGGATGTTGATCTCTTCGGCGAGCTCGGCTGTCTTCTGGAAACGCAGGCCCCGGCCCCAGTGCTTCGCGACCCAGGCCTCCGAGCCGTTGTACTCGAGCACCAGCGGCACGCCGAGACGGCGCGACAGGGTGACCCCGGCGTAATTACCGAGCGACATGCGCTGGTAAATGAAGCGCACCGGCTCGCGGCGCAGCACCGCGGCCACCGGCGCGACGCTGCGCCGCCCGAAGCAGTACAAGCTGGTCTCCAGGGGCAGCGCCAGGGTGCGCGGCGGTGGCAGCGCCACGAGCTTGGCGCGCTCGTCGACCAGCAGCCGGTCACCGGCGGTGAACAGATCGAGCTTCAGTCCCGCGTCCATGAGCGCGTTGGCGACCCCGGAGATGTGCCCGACGGAGCCGCCGGCCTTGAGCCCAAACCACAGATTGCAGTTGAGGTAGGCGACCCGGTCGACCCCGGGGGGCACGACGCCGCGGCGCGCGCTGCGCCGCAGGCGCAGCAGCGCCGCCCGCGCCAGCAGCATGGAGCCGGCCGCGGCGACCGACTCGGCGGCGAGCGCGAGGCCATGCAGCAGTGCTCGGCCGCGGTTGAAGGCACGCTCGCGCAGTGCCGCATCCACCGTGTACAGCTGCCGTGCCCGGCTCATGGAGGCGAGCAGCTCGAGCACGGGCAAGAGCGCAATGCTGGCCTCGTCCTCGGTCGCCACGGACAGCCGCTCGGCGCGGATGCGCCGCAGCTGCGACAGCAGGTTGCGCACCGACACCTGGCGCAGCTCGGCGATGTTGACCAGGCGCAGCCCGGCGGGGAAGCGCGTCTCGAGCTGCTGCCTGAAGCCGCGCGACAGTGGGTAGTTCGACAGCACCACGTGCGGCTCGCGCGCGCTCATGCGGGCGCTCCGGCCGCCGGGCGGCGCGCGGCGATCAGCAGCACCAGCGCACACACCAGCAGCGCACCGGCGGACTGGCTGAGGCCGGCCCCGAGGGCGCCGCAGGCACGCGTCAGCGCAAGTCCGATGAGGAGGGTCAGGGCGAGTCCTGCCGCCCAGGCGGCGACCAGCGACCAGGGGAAGCGGCGGGCGACCAGGTACTGCGACATCACGCTGACGATGGAATAGGCGATCACGGCCGGCAGCAGTCCCCACAGCGCGCGGGCGGCGCCCGCGTAGCGTGCCCCGAACACCCACGGCAGCACCCAGGGTGCCGTGAGCGCCGCCAGCAGGCACAGCATGCTCATGGCAGCCGCGGTCAGAAGTGTCGTGCGGCGCACATGATGCCACAGGTCCTGCGGCTGGCGGACGAGCTGCGGAAACAGCACGAGACTCACGGAGGCCGGGACGATCAGGAGCACGTCGAAGACCTGCGAGGCGATCGAGTACTGACCGACCTCGGCGGGGCTGCCCTGCGCGACCAGCAGACTCGCGCCCGAGCGCTGCAGCAGGTAGCCGAGCACCAGCGCGAGATAGGCGCGCGCGGAGAAGCCGATGCCCTCGCGCACCAGCGCGGCGGAGAAGCGCGCCGGCCCGTGGGTGCGCGCGCTGATGAAGGCCACGAGCAGCAGCGCGCACAGCGCCGCGGCCAGCGCGGCGGCCAGGGCGAACAGCGCCGCGCCGGCGTGCAGCAGCGCGCAGGCGAGGATCGCCGCCACGGCCGCGGCGGTGTTGAGCACTTGCCAGGTGTTGAGGGCGCTGAAGCGCTCGGCGGCCACGAGCAAACTGGTGGCGAGATTCCACAACAGCAGCGCGGGTGCCAGCAGGCACAGCGGCCAGAGCATGGCGCGTGGCAGCTTGAGAGCCGCGGCGAGGGCATCCCCCCAGAGGAGCACGGCCGCAGTCCCCAGCAGCGCCACTGCGAGGCTGAGCACCGTGCTGTTGACGAGCAGCGCGCGGATCCGCGTCGCATCGCGCGCGCCGAGGAATACGTTGCTCGAGGTCAGGCCGAGGTTCGCGACCTGCGCGACGATCGCCGCCGCGGTAGTGACGGTGAAGTACTGGCCGCGACCGGCGGGCTCGAGGGCGCGCGCGCTCGCAATCCCGGTGGCCAAGCCGCCCGCGAGCACACACAGCCGCGCGAGCATCGTGCCGGAGATGCTGCCGAAACGCAGCGGGGCCGCCGCCGTCACGTCAGGCTCACGGTCAGCGGGCCTTGGTGGCGCGGGTGCTCCGCGGAGAGGTCGAGCGCGTGCATGCGTGCGCCGGCCTGCGCGAAGCTCAGGTGATCGCTGCCGAGGCCGACGCCGATCTCCAGAACCTCGGCGTCGCGCCAGCGGCCCGCGTCGATGACTGCCGGCAGCCAGGGCGCGTAGACGCCGTAGCGGTGCTCGCGCACCGAGGCGTACCAGCGCGCGGACTCCTCCGCCACGGGCTCCGCGGTCTCGGCGCCGCAGGGGTCGCCGTCCCACTGCTTGCGCACCTCCAGCTTGTCATCCAGTGCCGCCAATGGCCCTCAGCTTCCGGGTGTGATCTCGATGTCCGTCTGCAAGCGCAGCTGCGTGGCCGACCCACGGGCGCAGGACACCAGACGCACCGCGGCCTGTGCGACCCCGTACGAGGGCGCGACGCGCGCGCTTGCCGCGCTCGTTTGCCACCCGCCGCTGCCCTGCCAGCTCACCACGAGGCGCGAGCCGCGCTCGTGGCGCAGCTGGGCCCGCGAGTCGCCCAGCTCGAGCAGCTCCCAGCCCGGCGCCAGCTGCAAAGGGATGCTGAGCGCGTGGACGCCCGTGCCGCGGAACGTATCCGTGATGCGCAGCTGCCGGCCGCCCGCGTGCAATTCTAGCCGACGCCAGGGCGTCACCGGGCTCGGCAGCCGGGTATAGCCACTGTGGCCGCCCTCGAATACCAGCCACTCCCCCTCACGCGCGACACGCGGCTCGACGGGCCGGGCGTCATCGCGCAACACCCACAGCAGCTGCGCGCTGACGAAGCGGTTGATCTCCTCGCCATCAACCTGCGGGGTGCTGTGCACCGCGGTCGAGCGGAAGAGATTGCGCTCCTCGAAGGACCCCGTATAGACGAGGCAGCCGGCATCACTCACCACCGGCACGCCACCGAGCATCGCCTCGAAGGCGAGCGCGTCGTTGTGGCCATGACCGCCGCGCCCGGCGAGCCCCACCTCACCGCAGTCGATGAAGACGTGTCCGCCCTGTGAGCGCAGCACATACGCCCCGCCTGCCGGGAAGGCCGACAGCGCGGCAAGCGCGGGCGCCGGGGTGGGTGGCGCGGCGTGCCCGAACAGCCAGTACACCTCGTCCCAGCCGCCGCCGGCGAGCGCTGCGAGCTCGGGGTCATCGAGGAACACCGCGGTGGCCGCCACCAGGTGGCGGTGATCGGTGACCGCGCCGGTGCCCAGGGGCAGCGCACGCGCATCATCGGCGTCGCCCCACAACGGCGCGCTGCCATCGGGCCGCGTGTAGGCAGCGGTGAAGCGCGCGGCGGCGCGCAGGCGCTCGCGGTACGTGCCACTGACGGCCACGCCGGCATGCCTGGCGTGGATGGCGGCCAAGAGGAACAGCTCGGCGACCAGGCGGTGATAGGCCGTGGAGACCTCGAAGTCGACGCCGTCGGCCAGGATCTGCCGCGTGATCTCGCGCTCGAGCTCGGCGTGCCCGCGCTCGAGCCAGCCGCGCGCCTCGGCACCGCCGAAGAATGTCCCGGCCACCACCAGCGCTGCGCAGTCGGCCGTGTAGTGGTTGCCGTTGACGTCGGCGTGCTCGATGTAACGGGCTACGAACTGCGCGTGCTGGTACAGCGAGCACAGCAGGCGCTCACGAAAGTCCGGCTCGCTCCACTCCTTGAGGGGCGCGAACACCCGGAACAGCCAGATGAGGACCATGAGCCGCAGCGCCGGCTCCATGGCGATCGCCCAGTTCACCGTGCGCCCGGTGGGGTTGGCGCGCAGCCACTGTTCGAGCACTTCGCGCGCCGCGCCCGCGAAGCGCGCCTCGCCCGTCAGGCGGTAGGCCTGTCCGAGCGGGATCAGCCACTGCAGGCGCGAGAGCTCCCAGGGGATCTTGATGTCGCTCGGGCGCTGCGCGTTGAGCGTCGGGATATCGCGAAAGTAGCGCGGTTCCCAGCGTGCCCCGCTCTTGAAGTCGACGTCCCAGTCGATCCGGCCGCCGAGGGCGACCGGCCCCGAGCCGAGCAGCTCGAGCTCGTGCCGCGCGGCCTGCGCGGCGCGCCGCAGGATGAGCGGCGCCGCCGCGGGGTTGAGCGTCGCGAGCGTGCCCGCATCGATGGGCCCGGAGGCGAGCGGCCAGGGCTGCAACGCCAGGCGCTCCCACAGCTGCGCGAGCGAGGCCGCACCGCTTGATGCGCACAGCGCCTCGGCATCCATGCGGCGCGCGCGCCAGGGCTGTGTGAAGCGGTCGAGCTCGCGCTGCACTTCAGCCGCCAGACGCCGCGCCACGTAGCCCGGCGGCTTGCGCAGCAGCCGCAGCGCCCGCCAACCCAGGCCGCTCATGCCGCGGCCGCGGTGCGCGCCGGTCCGTCGATCCAGTAGCTGTACCAGGCGGTGAGGTTGAACAGCGTCCAGATGTAGAGGCTGTTGTCGCGCCGGCCGGCGCGGTGCTCGGCGCACAGGCGCGCGATGTAGGCACGGTTCAGCCAGCCACGCTCGAGCAGGCGGCTCGCGAGCAGCTCGCCCTCGACCCGCCGGCCGAAGTCCCCGCGCAGCCACTGCGCCATCGGCGCCCCGAAACCCATCTTGCGGCGGTGGATGATCTCGTCCGGGATCAGCCCGGTGACCGCCTGCTTCAGGAGGTACTTCGGCACCCCGTTGCGGATCTTGTCGCGCATGGGGATGTCCATCGTGAACTCGACCAGCTCGTGGTCGAGGAACGGCACGCGTGCCTCGATGGAGGTCGACATGCCGATCTTGTCGACGCGCATCAGCAGCAGCTCCGGCAGGCGCAGCTTGAACTCGTTGTAGATCATGCGCGTCAGCACGTCGCGCCCCGGGTGCGCGGCGTCGAAGGGCTGCACGAACGAGCGCACGATGTTGAAGGAGTCGGCGCTGAGGTAGGACTCCGGCAGGAGCCCGCTGTCGATGAGACGCGCCGGCGCCGCGCCGCGCGGCAGACTGTCCCCGTGCAGCAGATGGCGCTTCTGCATGTCCCAGAACACCGTGGCGCCGGTCCAGAAGTGCTCGCGATCGCGCGCGGCGCGATCGACGATGTCGGCGTACAGCTCGAGCGAGGGCCGCAGGCGCGCGAGCGCCGCGAAGCCGCTCGCCGTGGCGCGCTGCAGCGCCCCGGGCAGGCGGCGGAACGGGCTCCAGTAGCGGTGGTAGAGGTCGAGGTAGTTCATGTAGCCCTGGTAGCCGCAGAACTGCTCGTCCGAGCCCTCCCCTACCTGGATGACGGTCGTGCCGCTGTCGCGCGCGAGCTTGGAGACGAAGTACAGCGGTATGCAGACCCAGTCGGCGATCGGCTCATCCTGCGAGTGGATGAGCCGGTCGAGGTAGCCTTGCATGTCGCTCTCGTCGATCAGCACGCTGTGGTGGCGCGTGCCGAAGCGGCGCGAGACGAGCTCGGCATACTCGAGCTCGTTCAGGTGCTGATGGTCGCGGAAGCCGACGGTGAAGGTGTCCACCGGCCGGTCCATGAACTGCGCCATCAGCGCGACGTTGGTGGAGGAGTCGATGCCACCGGACAGGAACACCCCGAAGGGCACGTCCGAGATCATCCGCCGCCCGACGGCATCGCGCAGCCGGGTGCGGATGCCCTCGACGTAGAAGCGCTCGCGCGCGGCGTCATCGAGCCCGCGCACCGCGGCCGCGTCGATCCCTCGCCCGGGGACCGCGTCCCAGTAGCGGTGCGCGAGCACGTTGCCGGCGGAGTCCACCTGCATCAGGTAGCCGGCGGGCAGCTTGTAGACGCCGCGGAACATCGTCATGGGGGCGGGCGTCGTCAGGAACGACAGGTAGTGGCACAGCGCCTGCGGGTCCACGTCCCGCTCGAGCCACGGCAGCTCGAGCAGCGCCTTGATCTCGGAGGCGAACGCGATGCAGCCCGGGCCCCAGGCGAGGTACAGGGGCTTCACGCCGATGCGATCGCGCACCAGGGTGAGGCGTGCATGGCGCACGTCCCACAGCGCGAAGGCGTAGTCACCGGCGATGCGCCGCGCCAGGCCCTCCGCGCCCCACTCTTCGTAGCCGTGCACCAGCACCTCGGTGTCGGAGTGATCGGTGCGGAAGCGGTGCCCGGCAGAATGCAGCTCGGCACGCAGGGCGAGGTGGTTGTAGATCTCGCCGTTGTAGGTGACCCAGACGCTGCCGTCCTCGTTGCTCATCGGCTGCGCGGCCGCGGCACTCAAATCGATGATCGACAGCCGCCGGTGCGCGAGCACGGCGCGTCCGTCGGGCGAGCGCCACAGGCCCTCCCCGTCCGGACCGCGGTGGCGCATGCTGTCGCGCGCCCGCACGATCACCGCGTCACTCGGCAGCTGACCGCCACCGTACTGCACGACGCCCACGATGCCGCACATGGCCTAGGTTCCCGCCGCGGCGCTCGCGCCGCCGAGCTGCGCCTGCACCGCCAGCGCGAGACGCGTGGCGGCCAGCTGATCCGTGAGCGAGATCGGCCAGGCGCCGCCTGAGCTCAGCGCGGCCGCGAGTGCCTCGAGCTCCTCGAACTGCCCCTTGTTGGCGCTCGCGGCGCTCCAGTGCGGCGTGGCGCGCCCGTAACTGGTGAGCGTGCGGTAATCATCGAGCGCGAAGACCGCGCCGTCGCAGAACACGTCCATTCTCTCCTTGGGGTAGTCCTTCGCCCCGAGCGCCGTGTAGGTGAGCGTACACAGCGAACCGTCCGCATAGCGAGCGCTCATGACGAAGTTGTCGTCCTGGCGGTACTGTCCGGCGGGCGAACCGATCGACTGTGCCTGGCAGTGCACCCAGCTCGAGCCGGTGAGTGCCTGGAACAGATCATAGATGTGGCAGGCCTCGCCGCGGTTGCGGCCGCCGCCCTCCGGCCCGTGTACCCAGTGGTTGGCGGGCAGGTAGCCGGCGTTCATGCGGTAGTTGACCACGAGCGGGGATGCGCGTTCGCGCAGCACCGCGCGCAGCCGGGTGACGGCGGGCGCGAAACGGCGGTTGAAGCCCGTCATGAGCAGCGGCGGCTCCGCGCGGTGCGCGGCGTAGAAACGCTCGATGGCGCCGAGTTCCTCGGCCGTGAGCGCCAGTGGCTTCTCGAGGAACACGTGCTTGCCCGCCTCGAGAGCCGCGAGCGCCATCGCGGCGTGCTGGTCGTGGCGCGTGGCGATCATGACCAGCCGGATGCGCTCGTCGGCGAGCGCCTCGGCGAGCGAGGTCGTGGCGTAGGCGGCGCCGTACTGCTTGGCGACCGCCTTGGCGTTGGCCCCGGTGCGGCTCACCACGGCCTGCAGCACGAAGTGGCGGCGCAGCTTCATGAGGTTCGGCAGGTGCATGCCCTGCGCGAAGCCGCCGGCGCCGACCAGGGCGACGGGCAGCGCCCCGGCGGTGGTGCTGCCGGCGCGCGGCGCGAGAGCCACGGTGCGTGCGCGCGCGCCCTCACGCTGCGGGTATTGCAGCAGCGCGATCATGCCCTGGCCGCCCTTGAGAGCCTCGTAAGCCTCCGCGGCGCGATCGACCGGGAACGTGCCCGCGCGCAGCGGCCCGAGCGAGAGCGCCCCGCTGCCGAGCAGTTCCAGATACGCACGCATGTTGCGGTTCTCGGTCCAGCGCACGTACGGCAGCGGGTAGTCCTGGCCGCCCTCTTCGTAGGCGGGGTCGTAGCGACCCGGCCCATAGGAGGTGGAGATGAGCAGGTCGAGTTCCTTGGCGTACAGGTCGGCGCGCTCGAGCTGCAGGTTGACGTCCCCGACGACCACCACGCGCGCCTTGCGGCGGCAGCAGCGCAGCGCCTGCGCAATGACCTCGGGGCTCGAGCTCGAGGCCGTGACGATCACCGCGTCCGCGCCGATGCCCTCGGTGCAGCGCAGCGCCTGCGCGACCCAGTCACCTGCGGCAGGGTCGAGGGCCACCGCGAGGCCGAGGCCGCTGGCGATGCGCGTGCGCTCGGGGTTGACATCGACACCGATCACGCGGCAGCCGTTGGCGCGCAGCAGCTGTGCAGTCAGCTGGCCGAGGAGACCTAAGCCGAGCACCACGATGCGCTCACCGAGCGTCGGTGCGCAGCGCCGCACGCCCTGCAGCGCGATCGCCCCGAGCGTCACCGTGCTGGCATCCGCGAGCTCGACGCCCGCGGGCACCGGGGCGGCGAGGTTCACCGGCACGCTCACGAACTCGGCGTGGTTGGCGATGCCGGCCCCGGCGCAGGCGAGGCGCTCGCCAGGCTCGATGCCATCGACCTCGCTGCCGACCTCGAGCACCTCCCCGGCCACCGAGTAACCGGTGGGCGAGCCGGCGGCGAGCTTGCCGCTGATGCGCTCCCAGGTGCGCGCCAGGCCCTGCTCACGGATCATCTCGAGGGCGCGGCGCACGTGCTCGGGCTGCTTGAGCGCACGGCGGTAGAGCGGCAGCGCCGAGGTGCGCAGTCCCGCGAGCTCGGTGCCGGCGCTCACGCACGAGTAGGCGACGCGCAGCAGCACCTCGCGCGGGCCCGGGGTGGGAGCCGGCACCTCCTCGACGACGATTGCGCCACTGCGCACCAGAACCTGCTTCATCGCCGGGCGCGCCGTTAGATCGAGTTGACCGCGAGCACTGCGATGGCGATGTTGTAGAGAATCTGCGTCACCTGCGTCCACAGCGGCAGTGCCGGGATGTGCTCGGTGTCGAGTGGCACGACGATGGTGTCGCCGGGCTTGATCGGCACGGAGCTGCCGTGCTCGAACCAGCGGCTGCCCTCCGCCGCGATCACGCTGCCACTGGCACGCACGATGTAGATGTGGCTGCGGTCGGCGTGCCGCGTCACCCCGCCACTCATATTGATGTAGTCCTCGCGGCCGAGCTTGGGACTGTAGAGGTGCGAGGTGGCGTTCTGCACCTCGCCGATGACGGTGACCTGCTGCTGGTAGCGCGGCACGGCGAACGTGTCACCGTCGTGCAGCACCACGTCGTAGGTCGAGCCCATGGGCGAGCTCTGCAGGCGCGGCAGGTCGATGACCAGGCGGCCGACCGCCTGCGCGCCCTTTAGCTGCCCGAGCAGCGACTGGCCGACGGAGAGCGCGGTGGCGGCGCCGGACTGGTTGGCGGCGGCGGACTGCAGCGCGAGCAGCGCGAGATCGCGCTGCATGCGATCGGTGAGCATGTCGAGCTGCTCCTGCTCGCGGCGCTTGAGATCGGCGCGCGTGAACACGGCGCCCTCGGGGAAGGCATAGGCGGTGAGCCCGCCGGCGCGCGCGATCACCGACTTCAGTGTCTCACCGCGGCGGATCGCGTAGCTGCCCGGGAAGCGCACCTCGCCGCGCAGGATCACGCTCTCCTGCGACTGCCACTCGGGGATCTCCTTCACGGTGAGATCATCGAAGGGCTGCAGCACGAGATTGGCCTGCGGCGAGCCGGCGAGCGCCGCGGACAGGTCGATGTCCACCAGCTCCGTGCGGCGCTGCTCGCCGTCGACGACGCGGTAGCGCACCAGCTCGGCGTTGTGGCCGTAGGTCGCATCCGTGGTTCCGCCGCCGGCGCGGATCAGATCGCGCACCGTCATGCCGGACTCGAGCGGGTAGTCGCCGGGTACCTTGACGCGCCCGTCCACGTGCACCACCTGTGAGGGCAGCGCGCTGTTGCCCTGCAGACGCAGCTCATCGAGGACCGGCTGGATCACCCGGTCGCGGCCGGAGGCGAGATCGAACACGGTGATGCGATCGCGCGGCATCAGCTCCGGGTCCGCCGCCGTGCCCGGCGCGGCGAGCGCCTCGGAGAGATCCGCCGACAGCACCGAGACCTGGCGGTTGGGCGGCGTCTCGCGACGGATGAGCAGGTAGTGCAGATCGGCGTTCGGGCGCAGCTGCTCCACCGAGCGCACCACGTCGGTCAGCCGCACTCCCTCGCGCCACGGGAACGCGGCCGGCGAGAACACGTGGCCCTGCAGCTGGATGCCGGAGTCGAGCGTGGGACGCAGGCGCGCGACGCGCAGCACGTCGCCGTTGTGCACCGCCTGGCGCCGGGCTCCCGCGGCGAGATCGACCGCCACCACCACGTGGCGCTGCTGTGCATCGAGGCTGGTCAGGGCGACGGTGCTCGGATCGGCCTCGGGGGTGAGGCCGCCGGCGAGCTGCACCAGGTCCGCGACGCTGGTCTCGCCCTTGAGCTCGTAGATCGCCGGCCGGCGCACCTCGCCGTCGATGGAGGCCGTCGGGCCCACCGGCGGAATGAAGATCGCATCGCCCTGCAGCAGCTTGGCATCACCGCTCGTGTCGCCGCGGATCAGCAGGTCGTAGAGATCGAGGCGCCGCACCAGCTGGCCGTCGCGCTTCAGCTGGATGTTGCGCAGCGAGCCGCTGGTGCGCACGCCGCCGGCGGCATAGAGCGCGGAGGTCACCGAGCCCAAGCCGCTGATGGTGTAGGAGCCGGCACGGCGGGCCTCGCCGAGCACGAAGACGCGGATCGAGCGCGTGTCGCCCATCGAGACGCTGGCGCGCACGCCGATCATCTGGTGCTCGATGCGCTCCTGGATGGCGGCCTGGACGGCGGTGAAGCGCTGCCCGGCGACGCTCACCGGACCGACATCCGGAACGTTGACGCGCCCGTCGCGCCCGACCGTGAGCTTCAGGCTGCGGTTCTGGTTGCCGTACAGCTGCACGTTGAGCTCATCGCCCGCGCCGACGATGTAATCCGCAGGCATCGGCACGTTGTTGAAAGGCGCGAAGGTCGAGGGTGGCTTCTTGCCGAACAGGTCGTAGCCGAAGGGCTTGAGTCCCTCCACGCCCGAGCGGCGCAGCGGCAGCCGCGCCAGGTGCACGTCGAGGCCGCGCAGCGCCGGCTCGACCGACAGTCGCATGGTCGCCTGCTCGTCGCTGAGCCCGAGCAGCGCGATCGGCGCAAATCCCGGCAGCGTCAGCTCGCCATTGCGCGAGAGGCGATACGGGTTCTTGCCACGGATCAGCTCGATGAGCGCCTGCAGGCGCTTCTGCTCGGTTTCGGCCGCCGCATCGAGCGGCACCGCGGGAGTCGCGCTCGCCGGTGCTGCGGTGCTGGGACCTGCGGCGGAGGCGGCGAGCAGGCTCGCGAGCGCGGCCTGCTGTGCGCTCGGGGCGGCGCCGCCGGCAGCGCCGCTTGCGCCGGGAACTCCCGGGACTACGCCCGGCGCTGCGGCGGGCGCGGGCGCTGCGGCCGCGGCGAGTGCCGCCGGCAGGGCTCCCGGGGCGGGCTTCGGCGGCGCGAAGTCCGCCAGCACGATCACCCAGTCCTCGCCGTTCAGACCCGGAAGCGGTGCCTCGGTGTCCTCGGGCTCGGCATTCTCACCCGTGAGCGCGCCCTCGCGATTGGCGTTCGCCGCGCCGGAGCGCTCGCCGCCGGAACCGCCGCTGCCGCCGCCACCGAGGGCGCCGAGGATGCCGCCCGCCCCACCCCCGAGGCCGAGCTGCTTCATGATCGCGTCCTGCTGCTCGGGTGAGAGGCTCTGGAAGATTTGCAACAGTTGCGGCGAGAGCGCCGGGCTTTGCTGTGAGACCGCCGGCTGCGCCGCCGCCAGCCACAGCAGACAGCCCGAGAGCGCCAACAGCGTGAGCAGCCGCGCGCTGCGCTTCACCAACCCCCCGTCTCCCGCGACCCTCGGCACCGTCAACCCCGTCCAGCCATGAAGGTGCACGATTGTACTGAAGCGCGCGCCGAGCGGCCTATGAAAGCGACGTCATGCGATACTGCGGTTTTTGCCGCCGCCAGGGTGCGTTTCTGACAGTCATGAACCGAGCCGCACGGAGCGCGACCGCCGGGCTGCTGCTGCTCTTCGCCCCGGCGCTGTACGCACGCGGCGTTAGCCCGTACCTGCCACTGAACCTCGAGCCGGAAGTCGAGTCACAGATCGAGCGCGTGCTGATTCTCGCCGGCAAGCCGGTGATGCGCCGCCCGATCGCCGCGGCCACCGTACAGGAAGCGCTGCCCGAGGCCTGCAAGGTCGACCGGCGCCTGTGCGAGCAGGTGGGGCGCTACCTCGCCCGCTACACCCACGAGACCGCACTCACGCACGCGAGCCTCGAGGGCGCCGCCACCAGCGGGGCCGATGATCCCGTTCCCAACAGCTACGGCATGCACAACCGCAGCGCCTGGGACGTCTCGCTCGCCGGCTACCTGCAGCCGAGCGACTACCTGCTGGTGTCGATCGGGGCGGACGCCTACGACGGCCACATCGACTACACCGGCTCGTACCTGAGCGTCGGCTTCTCCAAGGCGCAGCTGGACATCGGCTACAAGCCACGCTGGTGGTCGCCGCTCAGCGACAGCAGCATGCTCATGAGCAGCGAGGCGCCGACCATGCCCGGCGTCGAGCTGTCGAACTACGAGCCGCTCACGCGCTTCAACTTCAGTTACGACGTGTTCGAGGCGCGCATGTCGAAGTCGGACGACATCGTCTGGCAGAACGGCTACACCTCCGGCTACCCGCGGCTCGCGGGCGTGCAGCTGCTCGCCGAGCCGGCGAGCGGCTGGGCGATCGGCCTGAACCGCCTGGTGCAGTACGGCGGCGGCGCGCGCGGCGGCGCGGGCCTCGGCGCGCTGTGGCGCGCGCTCACCAACCCTTCAGGCGCGCAGAGCGGGGATCAGGCGAGCAACCCGGACGCGGTGAACCAACAGGCCTCGATCACCACGAGCTTCCTCGTGCCCGGGCGCGTGCCCTTCGCGGTGTACGCCGAGTACGCGGGCGAGGACACCTCGCGCGGCCGCAACTACCTGCTCGGCAACTCCTCGCTCTCCTGGGGCATCCGCTTCCCGCGCCTCGGCGAACGCTTCGACCTGACGTTCGAGGCCTCGGAGTGGCAGAACGCCTGGTACACGCACGACATCTGGCTCGACGGCATGACCAACGACGGCCTGGTGATCGGCAATTGGGCCGCCGATCAGCGGCTGTTCGGCGATGGCGTCGGCGGCCGCAGCGCCATGGTGCGCCTGAACTGGGACGCCACCTTCGGCGGCCAGGTGCAGCTGCGCTTTCGCACCCTCACCAACCAGGTGTACGGCGAGACGGCCTATGAGCACTACCACGAGTTCTCGATCGGCTACTCGCGCCCGTGGAAGGGCCTGATCCTCGGCGGCGAGTTCGATACCGGGAGTGATGTGTTCGGCAAGAGCTTCGGGCGCCTCGCCGGCTACGTGCGCTACAACGATGCGAACGCGCAGCCGCCGGTGGCGCTGCTCGAGAGTGAGGACGCGGGCTCGGCCGAGGGTGAGTCGGGCGGCCAGATCTTCGTCGGCGCCGGCGTCAACGTGCTGCGGGTGCGCACCGATCTCACCGGCACGACGCCGAAGGTGCTCGGGCCGACGCAGACCGGCGCCGCCTTCGACATCGGCGCGCGCCGTGCGGTCTCGGAGCACAATGATCTTGGCGCCCGGCTCGACTTCGACGAGCTCGACGGCAACAGCCTCATCGGCGTGCGGCTCATCGACTACCGCTACCGCTTCCACAACCCGCTCGCCTTCACCGCCTTCCTCGGCGCGGCACGCTATGCGCTGGCGACGCCCGCCTACGGCTTCTACTACGGCGTGGGCCTGCAGTGGCGCAACGTCCTGCCGCACCTGGACTTCGGCGTCGAGGCGCGCTACTACGACAGCGTGGCGCGCGATCACCTGCTGCCGTCTGACCCGCACAGCGAGCGCGTCGACAGCTTCTACGACATCTACGGCGGCGTCGCGACGCTCACCTATCACTTCTAGCTGCGCCGCCAGCGCTCCACGTACTCGAGCAGCGCCAGCACGCCCGGCGGGGCACCGTGCCCGCCGGCCGGATCCTCGACCGCCGGCGCGAGCTCCTCGCAGAGCTTCTTGCCGAGCTCCACGCCCCACTGGTCGAAGGCATTGATGCCCCACACCACGCTCTGGGTGAACACGCTGTGCTCGTAGAGCGCCACCAGCACACCGAGCATCCCCGGGTCGAGCTGCCGGAACAGCACGATGCTGCTCGGGCGGCTGCCGGGGTCGACCTTGTGCGGCACGAGCGCCTCGATGCGGGCCGCGGGCAAGCCCTGGCGCTCGAGCTCGGCGTGCACCGTGGCGGCCGACTGGCCGTTGAGGAAGGCCTGCGCCTGCGCGAGGCAGCTGGCGATGGCGAGGTTCTGCTGCGGCTGGTTGCCGCACGAGGAGCGTGCCGGCAGCAGGAAGTCCAAGGCCGCGCGCGGGGTGCCCTGGTGCAGCAGCTGGAAGAAGGAGTGCTGGGCATTGTCGCCCGGCTCGCCCCAGATCACCGCCGCGGTCTGCGACAGCGCCGGCGTGCCATCGAGCAGCACCGACTTGCCGTTGCTTTCCATCTCGAGCTGCTGCAGGTAGGCGGGGAAGCGCCGCAGCGAGTCATCGTACGGCAGCACCGCTAGCGTCGGCAGCTGCATGAAGTTGATGTTCCACACCCCGATGAGCCCCATGAGCACCGGCAGGTTCTCGCCCCAGGGGGCGCTTTTGAAGTGCTCATCGAGCGCATGGCCGCCGGCGAGGAAGGCGCGGAAGTGCTCGGCGCCGATGGCGATCGCGAGCGCCACGCCGATGGAAGACCACAGCGAATAGCGCCCGCCCACCCAGTCCCACATCTGGAAGCGGTAGTCGCGATGCACGCCGAACTCGTCCATGGCGCGGTGATTGACCGAGACCGCGGCGAAGTGCTGCGGTACGGCCGCCTCGCCCAGGCGCGCGGCCAGCCAGGCGCGCGCAGTGCGCGCGTTGGTGAGCGTCTCGAGGGTGGTGAAGGTCTTGGAGGCGACGATGAACAGCGTGCGCGCCGGGTCGGCGGACTCGAGCACCTCGGCCAGGTGCACGCCGTCGACGTTGGAGACGAACTCGCAGCGCGGCGTGCGCGCCGCGTAGGCGCGCAGCGCCTGCACCGCCATGGCGGGACCCAGGTCCGAGCCGCCGATGCCGATGTTGACGAGCGTCGTGAAGGGCTGCCCGGCGCTGCCGCGGATGGCACCGCCGCGCACTCCTTCCGCGAAGGCGAGCATGCGCTCGCGCTCGGCGAGCACGCTGGCTTCGATCTCGGCGCCGCCGATGCCGGCACCCCTGGGCTGGCGCAGCGCCACGTGCAGTACCGCGCGATCCTCGCTGGTGTTGATGTGCTCGCCGCGCCACATGGCATCGATCCGCTCGCGCAGCCCCACCTGGTCGGCGAGCTGCACCAGCTTGCCGAGAGCGATCTCATCGAGGTGCTGGCGCGAGAAGTCCAGCACCAGCCCGGCCGCTTCGCGCGTAAAGCGCCGGTAGCGCTGCGGGTCGCGCTCGAACAGCTCGGGCACGGGCACGGCGGCGAGGCGCTGCGCCTGGTCGGTGAGCTCGGCCCAGGCGCTGCTGCGCGGGCCGGGACGGAGCGTGAAGGTCATCGGGCTCTCCTTGGCTCAATGCTGCCGTAGCCGGCCGCAGCGCGCAGCCTCAAGGCGCGGACGTCAGCGCCGATAGTAGGCCGCGATCATGTCGACGACATACTGCAGCTGCGCCGCGGACAGCTCCGGGTAGATCGGCAGCGCCAGGGTCTCGTCGGCGGCCAGCTCGGACTCGGGGAAGTCCCCGCGCGCCCCGCCGAGGTAGGCAAAGCACTGCTGCAGGTGCAGCGGCACCGGGTAGTAGATCTCCGTCCCCACCCCGTGTGCGGCCAGGTGCTCGCGCAGCGCATCGCGCTGGCGCACGCGCACCACGTACTGGTTATAGATGTGTCGTGCCCCGGGCGCCGCGTAGGGGGTCGCGAGCGAGTCGGTGAGGCGCGCGGCCGCGAACGCGCGGTCGTAGTAGGCGGCGTTGCGGGCACGCGCCGCGCTCCAGGCATCGAGGTGGCGGAGCTTGATGTTGAGCACCGCCGCCTGCAGCTCATCGATGCGGAAGTTACCGCCGATGAAGGCGTGGTAGTACTTGGGCTTGCCGCCGTGCACGCGCAGGATCTCCATGCGCTCGGCGAGTGCGGCGTCGTTGCTGACGCACATGCCGGCGTCCCCGAAGGCGCCAAGGTTCTTGGTGGGGAAGAAGGACAGGCAGCCGACGTCGCCGAAGCTGCAGGCGCGCCGCCCGGCGGCATCGGCCGCGCCGATGGCCTGCGCGGCGTCCTCGATCACCTGCAGCCGCCAGCGCCGCGCGATCGCCATGAGCGGCTCCATGTCCGCCACCTGGCCGTAGAGGTGCACGGGCATCAGCGCCCGCACGCGGCTGCCGCTCGCCATGTGAATGAGCGCGCCGTCGCGCTCCAGGCAATGCTCGGCGATCAGGCGCTCGATAGCGACGGGATCCAGGTTGAAGCTGCGCGGCTCGATGTCGCAGAACAGCGGCCGGGCGCCGCTGCGGGCGATGGTGCCGGCGGTGGCGAAGAAGGTGAAGGGACTGGTGATCACCGCATCGCCCGCACCGATGCCGAGCGCCATGAGCGCGAGCAGCAGCGCATCAGTGCCCGAGGAGACGCCGATGCCGAAGCGACAGCCGCTGTAGGGGGCGATCGCCGCCTCCAGCTCGCGCACCGCGGCGCCGAGGATGAAGTGCTGGCTGGCGCACACCCGCCCGATCGCCGCCTGGATCTCCGCCGCGAGCGGCGCGTACTGGGGTTTCAGATCCAGGAGCGGCACCTGCATGGCAGGTGGGGTGGGGCCTTGTTTACTGCTGGCCATGGCTCAAGCTCCCTGGGCCTTGCGCGGGTAGCGGTAGTACTCGCAGAACCAGTCGACGAAATTGCGCACTCCCACCTCGATCGGCGTGGCGGGGCGGTAACCGACATCGCGCACCAGGTCCTCGATGTCGGCGAAAGTCTCGGGCACGTCCCCGGGCTGCAGCGGCAGGAAGTTCTTCTGCGCCTGGCGGCCGAGGCACTCCTCGATCACCTCGATGTAGCGCATCAGCTCCACCGGCTGGTGGTTGCCGATGTTGTACAGACGGAAGGGCGCCGAGCTCGAGGCGGGGTCGGGCGCGGCGCTGTTCCAGTGCGGATCCGGCTGCGCCACGCGCTCGCTGGCGCGCACCACGCCCTCGGCGATGTCGTCGATGTAGGTGAAATCGCGCCGGTGACGGCCATGGTTGAAGACGTCGATCGGCTTGCCTTCGAGGATGTTGCGCGTGAAGGTGAACAGCGCCATGTCCGGTCGCCCCCACGGGCCGTAGACGGTGAAGAAGCGCAGCCCGGTGGTCGGCAGCCCGAAGAGCGCCGAGTAATTGTGCGCCATCAGCTCGTTGGCGCGCTTGGTCGAGGCGTAAAGCGACAGCGGGTGATCGACCCCCTGGTGCACCGAGAAGGGCATGTTGGTGTTGGCGCCGTACACCGAGCTGGTCGAGGCGTACACCAGGTGCTCGACGCCGTGGTGGCGGCAGCCCTCGAGCACGTTGAGCGTGCCGGTCACGTTGCTGCGCACGTAGCTGTGCGGCTCCTGCAGCGAGTAGCGCACCCCGGCCTGCGCGGCCAGATGCACGACGCGTGCGAAGCGCTCGCGCGCGAACAGCGCGCGCATGCCCGCATCATCGGCGAGGTCGAGCTTCTCGAAGCGAAAGCCGGGCACGGCGGTGAGGCGCGCGAGCCGGGCCTGCTTGAGCGTGACGTCGTAGTACGCGTTGAGATTGTCCAGGCCCACGACCTCGTAGCCGCGGGCGAGCAGCCGGTGCGCGGTCTGCGAGCCGATGAAACCGGCCGCGCCGGTGAGCAGGACCTTCATAGGCGACCGTCGACGGCGGCGGCCGGGAAGACGTGCTTGATGTCGTACAGCACGTGGCTTTTCTTGCACAGCCGCCGCACGCCGCGCGCCCCGAGGTCGCGGAACTGGCGGTGCGCCACCGCCACCACCGCGACGTCGTAGCGCCCGGGCTTAAGCTCGCGCACGGTCGTGAATCCGTACTCGTGGCGGCACTCGGCGGGGCTGGCCCAGGGGTCGTAGATGTCGACCTTGGCGCCATGGCTGCGCAGCTCGCGGACCACGTCGACCACCTTGGAGTTGCGGATGTCGGGGCAGTTCTCCTTGAAGGTCACGCCGAGCACCAGGGCGCGCGCGCCCTTGACGTGGATGCGCTTGCTCGCCATGAGGCGGATGATCTGCCCGCTGACGTAGAGCGCCATGTTGTCGTTCAGGCGCCGCCCGGCGAGGATCATCTCGGCGTGATAGCCGATCTGCTGCGCCTTGTGGGTGAGGTAGTAGGGATCGACGCCGATGCAGTGCCCGCCCACGAGCCCGGGGCGAAACGGCAGGAAGTTCCACTTGCTGCCGGCCGCGTTGAGCACCTCCTCGGTGTCCACCCCCAGGCGATTGAAGATCAGCGCCAGCTCGTTGATGAGGGCGATATTGACGTCGCGCTGCGTGTTCTCGATCACCTTGGCGGCCTCGGCCACGCGGATGCTCGAGGTCTTGTGGGTGCCGGCCGTGACGATCGAAGCGTACAACCGGTCGACGCACTCGGCCACCTCGGGGGTCGAGCCCGAGGTCACCTTGCGGATGGTGGTGAGGCGGTGCTGCTTGTCGCCGGGGTTGATGCGCTCGGGGCTGTAGCCGGCGAAGAAGTCGCGGTTGAACTTCAGCCCCGAGACGCGCTCGAGGATCGGGACGCAGATCTCTTCCGTGCAGCCCGGGTACACGGTCGACTCGTAGATCACCACCGCGCCGCGGCGCATGACCGCGCCGACGCTCTCGCTGGCGCGCTCGAGCGCGGTCAGGTCCGGGCGCTTGTACTCATCGATCGGGGTCGGCACGGTGACGATGAACACCTGGCAGCCGCGCAGCTTCTTCAGATCGGTGGTGAAGCTCAGGTGGCGGGCTTCCTTCAGCTCCTCGCGCGACGCCTCGAGCGTCACGTCCAGGCCGCGGCGCAGCTGCGCGATGCGCTCGGCCTTCACGTCGAAGCCGACCGTCGGGTAGCGCTTGCCGAACTCGACCGCGAGCGGCAGGCCCACGTAGCCGAGCCCCACGATGCCGATGCGGCACTTATCGATCTCGGGGAGCATGGGGGCGCTAGGCGCTGGAGCGCTGCAGCGACGGCGCCGCAGCCGGCGCGGCCGCCTCGCCGAGCGCCCACAGGCAGCGGCCGCCGCTCGCCTTGGTGATCAGCTGCAGCATCGCCTCGTGCGCGGCAAGCTCGGCGGCACTGGCGCAGAGCACCGGCAGCGCCACGGCCGCCCGCACCGGGAGGCGCGCGCCGGCGGCGCCGTCGGCGGCCCGCGGTGCGGCATCGGCCTCGAGCAGCTCGAGCGCCGCCTGGCCGCCGGTCATCGCGAGGTAAACGTCGGCGAGAATGCGCGCATCGAGCAGCGCGCCGTGCAGCTCGCGCGCGGAGTTGTCGATGCCGTAGCGCTTGCACAGCGCGTCCAGGCTGTTGCGCTGCCCCGGGTGCAGCTCGCGCGCCAGCGCCAGCGTGTCGAGAATCTGGCACAGGCCCGCCAGCGTGCGCCGTTCGCCGGGCAGGCGGGCGAGCTCGGCATCGAGGAAGGCGACGTCGAAGGCGGCGTTGTGGATCACGAGCTCGGCGCCGCGGATGAAGGCGAGCAGCTCCTCGGCGATCTGCGCAAAGCGCGGCTGGCCGTCGAGCTCCGCGCGCGAGATGCCGTGCACGGCGAGTGCGCCGTCGTCGATCTCGCGCTCGGGATTAAGGTAGCGGTGGAAGCTGCGTCCGGTGGGGCGGCGGTTGACGAGCTCCACGCAGCCGATCTCGATGATGCGGTGGTTGAGTTCGGGTTCGAGGCCGGTGGTTTCCGTGTCGAGGACGATCTGGCGCATGGCGCGGTGCAGTCTACCTCAGGGCGTCGATCGCGGCGTTGGCGAGGCGATCGACGCGCTCGTTGCCCGGCACGCCGGCGTGCCCGGGCACCCAGTGCCACTCGAGCTGGTGCGTGCGGCTCAGGGCATCGAGCTGCTCCCACAGGTCCTGGTTCTTGACCGGCTTCTTGTCGGCGGTGCGCCAGGCGCGCGCCTTCCACGCCGGCAGCCACTCGGTGATGCCGCGGCGCACGTACTGCGAGTCGGTGTAGACGCGCGCTGCCACCGGGCGCTTGAGCGCCTCGAGCGCGCGGATCACCGCGGTGAGCTCCATGCGGTTGTTGGTGGTGTGCGCCTCCGCGCCGCTCAGCTCCTTCTCGTGCTCGCCGAGGATCAGCAGCGCCCCCCAGCCCCCCGGACCGGGATTGCCGCGGCAGGCGCCGTCGGTGTAGATCTCGATCACTAAAGGCCCGAGCGGGTCGTCGGCTTGACGAGGCCACCGAGCACCGCCGGCCGCTCGCGCAGCCGCGGGCGGATCGGCGTCATGGTGTAAACGCGCTTGCGTGCCTTGAGGAGATAGGCACCCGCCGGCAGCGGGTAGGTGAGCCCCCGGCGCAGCACGCGCGCCGTGCCGTCCGTAGGAGCGACGCGGCTCCAGGGACTGAGATGCAGGTAACGGGACGCTGTGACGATCTCGTAGCCGAGCAGCACCAGCCACTCGCGCACCAGGTTGGGCGAAAGCACGCGGCGCATGCCGGGCGGAAAACCGCTGCGGCTCGCCCGCGAGCGCAGCCCCCAGAGGCTCCAGGGCCGGAAACCGAGGATCAGCAGCTGCCCCTCCCCGGTCAGCACCCGGTCGACCTCACGCAGAATCGCGTAAGGGTCGGGGGCGAACTCGAGCGTGTGCGGCAGGAGCGCCGCATCGATCGAATCGCTGGTCACCGGCAGGTGCGAGGGACGGGCCAGGATGTCGGCGCCCCCGGGGAAACCCGGCGCGGCGATGAGGCTCTGGCGGCGCGTGCGGCCGCGTGCCAGGAGCTCCCGGGCGCTGCCCCAGGCGCCGATCTGCAGCAGCTCCCAGCCGAACACGTCCTCCATCGCCTCGGCGAGGAGCTCGGACTCGGCCGCGAGCAGCGAGCGGCCGAGCGGGGTGCCCCACCAGGCGGCGAGCGCGGCGTCGCGGTCGGGAATGGCTGAATTGCGAACTGGCACGATGCTAAGGCTGGTAAATATGTGAACTTACCGGTTAAATTCCCCGTCCTGAACCAGTAGCGTCCCAATTCCAAGGACCCGTTGCCCAAGGATGAGGCGTCGGGGAACTTAGCACGCCTACCGGGGGTACGGAACGTTGACGACCGTAGCGATGAGAATTGCGCGCCAGGGACTGCCTTGCCTGGCATCGATCGTGCTGGCCGCGTGCGCCAACGCCCCCGCCGCACGCCCTGACGCCGGAATCCCGCAGGCGAGCGCGAGTGCGCCCGCGCCGGCCCCGCAGCTCCCGGTCATGCTCTCCGCGACGCCCACCCCCGCCGCGGTCGCCGCGCCGGCCGCCACGCCCGCTGCAGCCGCGGCCGCCACTGACGAGACGCCGCCCGCTGCCACGCAAGCCCCGGCCGAACCCGCGCAGGCGGGCGCGCCGGCCGCCGCCGCGGGCGCCCCGGACGCCGCTGCCGCCCCGATCGACGGCACGCCGACGCCTCCGGCGCAGTACGCCGATCTCTTCGACCGCATGCGCGCCGGCTTCAAGCTCGATGACGGCGAGGAGCGCCGCGCGATCGACCAGCAGTTGCACTGGTACGCGAACAACCCCGATTACCTGCAGCGCGCCTTCGGACGGGCGGATCTGTACCTCTATCACATCGTGAACGAGCTCGAGGCGCGCGGCATGCCGCTCGAGCTCGCGCTGCTGCCGGTGGTCGAGAGCGCCTTCGAGCCCTATGCCTACTCGCGGGCGAGCGCTTCGGGCCTGTGGCAGTTCATTCCCGGCACCGGCTCGCGCTATGGCTTAAGACAGGACTGGTGGTACGACGGACGGCGCGACATCGTCGAGTCGACGCGCGCCGCGCTCGATTACCTGCAGTCGCTGCATGATGAATTCAACGGCGACTGGCTGCTCGCGATCGCCGCCTACAACTGCGGCGAGATCATCGTCGAGCGCTCCGTGGCCATGAACCGCGCCGCGGGGCGGCCGATCGACTTCTGGGACCTGTGGCTGCCCAAGGAGACGCGCGCCTACGTGCCGAAGCTGCTCGCCATGGGACGCCTGGTGCGCGACCCGGCCGCCTACGGCCTCGAGATCACCCCGATCGCCAACCAGCCCTACTTCGCACGCGTC
>Ga0335076_10001380_pt1 | contig 23480 bp, 15 predicted proteins | sample Lox_Sample_25_FD_206717 | JGI IMG/M metagenome (GOLD analysis project Ga0335076, IMG submission 206717) | Soil microbial communities from Loxahatchee National Wildlife Refuge, Florida, United States - Lox_Sample_2.5 | ecosystem: Environmental > Terrestrial > Soil > Wetlands | place: USA... | reverse complement strand
GCCGCACTGAGGGTGCGTTCACGCTACGAGGCGCTCAGGCGGCGCGCGCGAGCCGGTTCCGTGGCGAGATCAGCGACGCGTAGACGTCTCCCGACGGCGCGTTGGGCGGGAGCGTCTCGATGAAGCGGCGGGCTTCGTCCGCCTCTACCCACTTCTCCAACTCGAGCCGGTGGCTCTCGCCGGTCGAATGGTTGTAGCGATAGACACCGAGCTGCTCGAGCCTGTCGATGCACGCGAGCGCGGTCGCGCGAGCCGCCGGCAGGTATTCGAAGGACAGGAACGGCACCGCGACCTCGAGGCCGGCGAGCACCTCGGCTTCGAATCCCTCCACATCGATCTTCACGAAGCGAGGCAAGCCATGGCGCTCGATCAGCCCTTGGAGCGTGAGGATCTCGACGGGCCGATCGGGCGCCCACCGCACGCCCGCGAAGCGCGGATCCGCGCGGACTTCTTCGATCCAGTTGGGCGATAGAGTCGTGACGGTCGGCGTGCGCTCGCTCGTGAGCAGCGTGCCGCGGCCGCGTGCGCGGCCGAGCGCGGCCTCGACGATCTCGACGTTCTTGTTGCGCCCATAGAGAAACCGCAGCAGCCGCACGAAGTCGGGCTGTGGCTCGACCGCGACCACGCGCGCGTTGAGCTGCAGCCAACAGCGCACGCGGTTGCCGGCGTGCGCGCCGACGTCGAAGCAAAGCGAGCCCGAGGTCACGAACTGCGAGTAGAAGCGCCGCAGCCGCCGCGCGCGCAGCGGTATGCCGTAATAGGTAACGACCGAGCGGACGATACCAAAGGTTCTATCGAGGCGGCTCACGGCTGACATTCTATATAGAGCGGCGGGTCATGCTCTCGCGTTCGAGAACTGTGAGCCACGTCCGGTCCCCCCGCGCCTTTCTTGAGCCACGTCCGTTCTCGCGGCGCCCTTCTAATCTAAGGTTCTCCTGGCTTGTGTCGATCTTGTGACGAACGGCTCTACGAGACGGCGACGCGATGACGCGCGCCACGGTGCGAGCCGACCGCCGAAGGGGGCGGTGAAGGCTTATGGCACAGGAGGCTGGCGAGCTGCCAGGGTACCAACGCGGCGAGCCCATCCAAGACAGCAGCGCGTCGTCCGTTTATAGGGCACGTCGGCTCAGCGACGGAGCCTGCGTCGTCGTCAAGCGCTCGCGCGGCAAGGAAGTCTCCGCCGGCCAGCTCACTCGCTATCGCAACGAGTTCGAGCTGCTGCGCGCGATTGCGTCGGACGGCGTCGTCAAGGCGTACGAGCTCGTGCGTCACGACGGCCAGATCGCGCTCGTGCTCGAGGATCTGCCCGGTCTCTCGTTGCGCCGCTGGCTCGAGTCGCAGATCGGCGCGACGCTCGAGCAACGCTTGAGGATCGCCGCGCAGCTCGCGAAGGTCGTCGCCGAGGTGCACGCGGCGAACGTCATCCACAAGGACATCAGCAGCCATAACGTCGTCTACGACGCCGAGTCCGGACGCTGCACGTTGATCGATTTCGGTATCGCCACGCGGCTGCGCAGCGAGGAGAACAAATTCCAAGCTCCGGCCGCGCTCGAGGGCACGCTCGCATACATCGCGCCCGAGCAAACGGGGCGCATGAACCGCAGCCTCGACTATCGGGCCGATCTCTACTCTCTCGGTGTCACGCTCTACGAGCTGTTCACCGGCGTGTTGCCGCACGAGAGCGCCGACCCGCTCGAGATGGTGCACTTCCACATCGCGGGCAAGCCCGTGCCGCCGCGCGAGCGCAGCGCGAACGTGCCCGTCGCGGTGTCCGATATCGTGATGAAGCTGCTCCAGAAGGAGCCCGAGAACCGCTATCAGAGCGCGAACGGCGTCGCGGCGGACCTGAGCGCGTGCGTCGCGGTCGTCGCGGCCGGCGGAGCTCTCGAGCCGTTCCCGCTCGGCCTCCAAGACACGATCGACCGCTTCGAGCCGCCGCAGAAGCTGTACGGCCGGAGCGCCGAAACGCAGATCCTCTTGCAGAGCTTCGAGCGCGTCGCGCGCGGCGCCGTCGAAGCGGTGATGGTCGCGGGCCAGGCCGGCATCGGCAAGACGACGCTCGTACAGGAGATCTACCAGCCGATCACGCTGCGCCGCGGCTATTTCATCGCGGGCAAGTTCGACCAGCTCCAACAGAACGTGCCGTTCAGCGCGCTCGTCACGGCGCTGCACGACCTCGTCCAGCAGCTGCTCACCGAGAGCGAGGAACAGATCGAGGGATGGCGGCGCGCGATCATCGAGGCGGTCTCTCCGAACGGCCAATTGATGGTCGACGTCGTGCCCGCGCTCGAGCTCATCATCGGGAAGCAGCCGCGCGTCGTCGAGCTCGATGCGTTCGAGGCGCAGAACCGCTTCAACCTCGTGTTCCAGAACTTCTTGCAGGTGTTCTGCAAGCCTTCGCACCCGCTCGTGCTGTTTCTCGACGACATGCAGTGGGCGGACGCCGCGAGCCTGAATCTCGTGACTCTGATCGTCTCCGCGCGCGCGACCGAGTCGCTGCTGCTCGTGACGACCTATCGCGACAACGAGGTGTCGGCCAATCACCCGCTGATGCTCGCGGCGAAAGAGCAGGCGCGGCAAGGTGTGCAGATCCATTCGATCAACCTGCGCCCGCTGAGCGCGCCGGACGTCGTGGAGCTCGTCGCTGACTCGCTGCACAAGGACGTCGCCGAGGCGCTCCCGCTCGCCGAGGTCGTGCACCAGAAGACCGGCGGCAACCCATTCTTCATGCGCCAGTTCCTCGAGGCGTTGCACGACTCGAAGCTGATCCAGTTCGACGCGCGCGAAGGCGCGTTCCGGTACGACCTCGGTGCGGTGAAGAACGCGGCGATCACGGAGAACGTCGCGGAGTTCCTCGCCGCCAAGCTCGAGAAGCTGCCGCGCGCGACGCGCGACGTGCTGCGTGCAGCCGCCGCGATCGGCAATCGTTTCGAGCTGCGCGTGCTCGCGCGCGTCGAGGACCGTTCCGCGGGCGAGACGGCCGCGACTCTCGCGCCGGCTATCTCCGAGGGCTTCATCGCGCCGCTGTCCGGCCTCGAAGCCGCCGATCCGGACGCGCTCGACGCGCCGCTGGTCTATGGTCGCTTCGCGTTTCTGCACGACCGGGTGCAGCAGGCCGCGTATGCGACGTTGTCTGCGAACGACAAGCCCGCGCTGCATCTCGCGATCGGCCGCGCGCTGCTCGCGGGTGCGTCGGCGGCCGAGATCGACGTGCGGCTGTTCGACATCGTGAACCACTTGAACCATGGCAGCGAGCTGATCGGCGATCACGCCGAGCGCTGGCGGCTCGCCGACCTCAACGCGCGCGCGGGCGCGAAGGCGCGCGACGCGACCGCTTACGAGCTCGCCGTCCGCTGCTTCCGCAACGCGGCCGAGTTGCTCGGCAGGGAAGGCTGGGCCGAACGTTACGACGTTCAGTGCGACGTGCACCAGCGGCTCGCGGAGAGTCTCGGCCTCGTCGCCGACTATCATGGCGCGTTCGCGGTGCTCGACGCGGCGCTCGAGCACGCGCGCTCGCTGATCGACCGCACGAAGCTGCACACGATCAAGACGAGCGTGCTGCTGATCATGGGCAGGATTCCGGCTGCGCTCGCGTGCGGCCGCGAGGCCGCACGGGCCTATGGAATCGATCTGCCCGAGGAGCGCGAGCAGGTACGAGCGCGCTTGCAAGAAGAGATTCAGACGGTCCTCGCGCGGACCGCCGAGATCGGTATCGAGCGGTTGCTCGACCTGCCGGTGATGACCGATCCCGCGCAGAGCGCGCTGCGCGCGCTGATAGCGCACTGCTTGCCCGCCGCGTACCAGTACGACCAAGACTCGTACGCGCTGCTGACTTGCACGATGGTCCGCGTGTCGCTCGAGCACGGCAACTCGCCGCTTTCGGCGCGCGCGTACGGCTCGTTCGCGGCGCTGATCGTGAGCGCGCTCAAGCTGTACGACGAGGGCTATCGCTTCGCGAAGCTTGGCGTGGACCTCGCGCACAAGCTCAACGACCCGTCGGTCTTGTCCGGCGTCTATTTCCTGTGGGCGATGTTCGCGTCGCACTGGAAGCAGCCGATCGACGAGAGCGTCGACCTGTACCGGCAGAGCATCCAATACGGTCTGCAGAGCGGCGATCACTTGCACGCGGGCTACAGCGCGGCGCGCCGCTTCTCGCATCTTCAGTTCCGCGGCATGCCGCTCGACGAGCTGCGCGACGAGGGCAAGGCCGCGCTCGAGCTGCTGCAGCGCATCGGAGACGCGACCAACACGGAGTTCGTCGCGCCTCGCATGCGCTTGATCGATTGGCTCAGGGGCGAGCGCCGGCACGGCGACACGCTCGGCGCCGACGACCACGACGAGACGGCTTCCACCGCGATCATCCAGGCGCGCGGCAATCGCTCGTTCGAATACGACTGGTTCCTGCAGCTCGCGATGCTGCGCTACCACTCCGGCGACTTCGCAGCGTCCCTGCGCTTCGCGAAGATCGCCGAGGAGCTCGTGCCGTACGCCGCCGGCTTCGTGACGCGCGGCAAGCAAGCGACGTTCCTCGCGCTCGCGCTCGCGGCGCTCTACCCGCAAGCCGACGCCGCGCTGCGTCACGAGTACGACGCGGAGCTCGCGCGCAACCGCGACCTCTTGCGGCAATGGGCCGAAGGTTGCCCGGCGAACTACGGCCACCTGCATCTGCTCGTCGAGGCGGAGTGCGCGCGCATCGCTGGCCAGCGAATCGAGTCCGCCGACTTCTACGACCGAGCGATCGCGCTCGCCCGCGACCACGGCTTCGTCAACGTCGAGGCGCTCGCGGCGGAGCTCGCCGCGCGCTTCTGGTTCGCCGACGGCAAGCCGGACTTCGGCCGCGTCTATCTCGAGAAGGCCCTGCACGCGTACGACATTTGGGGCGCCGCCGGCAAGGCCGCGGACCTGCGCACCGAGTTCGGCATCGGCGCGCCGCGCAACGCGCAGGAATCCGTGACGGCGGGGTCGACGACGGCCGGCACCGGAGAGCGCAGCGACGCGCTCGATCTCGCGACCGTGCTCAAGGCGAGCCAGGCGATCTCGGGCGAGATCGTGCTCGAGCGGCTGCTCGAGACGCTGCTCGACATCATCGTCGAGAACGCGGGGGCCGAGTCGGCGGTGCTCGCGCTCGAGAACGACAACGAGCACTTGATCCAGGGCGTGAAGTCCGCGGGCGAGAAGGCGCGCGTGATGATGGCGGAGCCCCTGCGCCACTCGGTCGCGGTGTCGAAGGGCATCGTGAACTTCGTGATCCGCACGTCCGAGCACGTCGTGCTCGCGGATCCCGCGCTGCGCGGCAAGTTCCGCAACGACCCGTACGTGCGCAATCGCCACCCGAAGTCGGTGCTCTGCGCGCCCGTGTCGCACAAGGGCAAGTCGATCGGCATCATCTACCTCGAGAACAACCAGGTCTCCGGCGCCTTCACGCCGAATCGGCTCGAGGCGCTGAATATCCTGCTCGCGCAGATCGCGGTGTCGATCGACAACGCGACGCTGTACGCGACGCAAGAGCGGCAGACGCGAGCGATCGAGGCCGCGAACGTCACGCTCACGAAGGAAGTCGCCGAGCGCAAGCGCGCCGAGCACGAGCTCAGCGTCTACAAGGACCACCTCGAGGAGCTCGTCAAGGAGCGCACGAAGGAGCTCGAGAACGCGCAGGGCCGCCTCGTCGACATGTCGCGGCGCGCGGGCATGGCCGAGGTCGCGTCGGGCGTGCTGCACAACGTCGGCAACGTGATGAACAGCGTGAACGTCGGCGCGAGCGTCACGCGCGACGCCGTGAAGGCGCTGCCGGTCGAGGGCGTCACGCGCGCGTGCGACTTGCTCGATCAAAACGCGGAGCGTCTCGCGGACTATCTGCGCAACGACGCGACCGGCCGCAAGCTGCCCGAGTACCTGCGCAAGCTCGGCGCCACGCTCGACAAGGAGAAGCACTCGATCCTCGACCAGATCGAGAAGTTCTCGAGGCATCTCGAGCACATGAAGACGATCATCGCAGCGCAACAATCGTATGCGAAGGTCAACGGCATGCGCGAGGTCTGCACGCTCGAGGAGATCGCCGAGGGCGCGCTGCAGCTCAGCGAGGGCGTGCTGCGCAACAGCGCGATCACGGTCGTGCGCCGCTACGCGAAGCTGCCGCCCGTGCTCGTCGATCGTCACCAGGTCATGCAGATCCTCGTGAACCTGATCTCGAACGCGAAGCACGCGCTCGAGGCCGTGCAGCAAGAGAAGCGCGAGCTCGTCGTCGCGATCGACAGGGTCGACGGGGGCGTGCGGATCGAGGTGCGCGACAACGGCGTCGGGATCACGCGCGAGAATCTCGCGAAAGTCTTTAACCACGGCTTCACGACCAAGAAGAAGGGGCACGGCTTCGGCCTGCACAACTGCGCGAACGCCGCACAGCAGATGGACGGCAGCCTCACCGCATACAGCGACGGCCCCGGCACGGGCGCGAGCTTCGTGCTGCGGATGCCGGTCGAGTATGCGAACGAGATGCCGCAGCGCGCGGGCTTCGCCGAGGCTGGGAGCTCGGCATGAGCGAGGTCCGCCGCCTCATCGAGCCGAATCGACGAATCCTGATCGTCGACGACAATCGCTCGATCCACGAGGACTTCGAGAAGATTCTCGGCGGCGCCGCGAACGATCGCGGCGATCTCGGCGCGCTCGAGGCGGAGCTGTTCGGCGGCGGCAGCGCGGAGGCGTCCGGCGAGGAGCGCTTCGAGCTCGACTCGGCGTATCAGGGCGAAGAGGCGCTGCACAAAGTGAAGCTCGCGCGCGAACGCCAGCAGCCATACGCGCTCCTGTTCGTCGACGTGCGAATGCCGCCGGGCCTGGACGGCATCCAGACGACCGCGCGCTTGCTCGAGCAGGACCCCGAGGTTGGGATCGTGATCTGCTCGGCATACTCGGATCACAGCTGGGAGGAGATGACGTCCGCGTTCGGCACGACCGACCGCGTGCTGATCTTGAAGAAGCCGTTCGACACGGTCGAGGTGCGTCAGCTCGCCCACGCGTTGCAGCGGCGCTGGGAGCTCGCGCGGCTCGCGGCGCTGCGCGTCGAGGACCTCACGGCGATCATCGACGCCCAAACCCGCGAGCTCAAGGCCGCGAACGAGGCGCTGAAGCGCGAGGCGGCGCTGCGCGAGGACGCGCTGCGGCGGCTCGGCGAATCGCACGAGCAGATCCGCGCGCTCGCGTATCAGGACGGGCTCACCGGCCTGCCGAACCGGCGGCTCCTGAACGAGCATCTCGAGAAGGTGCTCGCACGCGCGCGCCGCAAGGGCACGGAGTTCGCGCTGCTGTTCATCGACGTCGACAACTTCAAGCTGATCAACGACACGATCGGCCATCAAGCCGCGGACCAGGTGCTGCGCCAGCTCGCCGACTCGCTCGGCGAGCTGATTCGCTCCGACGACGTCGTTGCGCTCTACGTCGAGGGCGAGGTCGACATGGCCGCCACGATCACCATCGAGCCGATCGGCGAGTCCGTGCTGTCGCGGCTCGGCGGCGACGAGTTCATCGTGCTGCTGCCCGACACGCGCGACCGCTTCGCGGCTGGCAACGTCGCGCGCCGGATCTTGCAGCACCTCGAGCAGCCGATCAGCGCCGACGGCCGCGAGGTGTTCGTGACGGCGAGCATCGGCATCGCGACGTTTCCGGGCGACGGCGTCACGACCGAGATCCTGATTCGCAACGCCGACACCGCGATGTACCACGCGAAGCAGCAGGGCAAGGCGGCGTTCCAGTACTACTCGGCCGCGATGAACGCGGCATCGGTCGAGCGGCTCACGCTCGAGAGCGGGTTGCGGCGGGCGCTCGAGAACGACGGTCTCGAGCTCCATTATCAGCCGCAGGTCGACGTGCGCACGGGGCAGATCGTCGGCGCCGAGGCGCTCTTGCGCTGGAAGCACGCCGAGCGCGGCTACATCTCGCCGACCACCTTCATCCCGATCGCAGAGGACTCCGGCCTCATCCTGCCGCTGGGCCATTGGGTGATCGATCACGCGTGCTGGCAAGCCATGGAGTGGCAGCGCGCGGGGCTGCCGCCGCTGCCGATCGCCGTGAACGTCTCGGGCGTGCAGGTGCGGCGCCAGGAGCTCGCCGAGATCGTGCGCCGTGCGCTGGCCGTGACGGGCCTCGAGCCGCAATATCTGCGCATCGAGATCACCGAGACCTCGATCGTCTCGATCCGCGATCGCGCGATCGAGCTGCTCGGTCAGCTCCGCGCGCTCGGCGTGAGCCTCGCGCTCGACGACTTCGGCACGGGCTACTCGTCGCTGAGCTACTTGAAGAGCTTCCCGATCGACATGCTGAAGATCGACCGGTCGTTCGTCGCGGAGATGCTGACCGACCACACGACCGCGTCGATCATCGAGGCGATCGTGTCGATGACGCGGATCCTCGGGCTCAAGGTGCTCGCGGAGGGCGTCGAGGATCAAGCGCAGTTCGCGTTCTTGAAGCAGCTCGGCTGCGACATCGTCCAGGGTTTCTACGTGAGCACCGCCGTGCCGCCGGACGCGTTCGCGAAGTTGCTCGCGACGTTCGACGGCTCGAAGGTCGGCGCGCCGCACGCGTGACGCGATGTGCCGCTTCGTCCTCTATCTCGGACCGCGCGCGCGCCTCTCCTCGCTGATCGTCGAGCCGGGCCACTCGCTGATCCGGCAGAGCGTGCACAGCCGCGAGCGCGAGGAGCCGCTGAACGGCGACGGCTTCGGCGTCGGCTGGTACGCGAAGGACCTGTCCGTCGAGCCCGCCGTGTTCCGCTCGATCACGCCGGCGTGGAACAACCGCAATCTCCAGAATCTCGCGCGCGTGGTCACGAGCGACTGCGTGCTCGCGCACGTGCGTGCGGCGACGCAGTCGAGCGGCGTGAACGAGGCGAACTGCCACCCGTTCCGCTGGCGCCGCTACCTCTGCATGCACAACGGCGACATCGGCGACTTCCGGCTGGTGCGGCGCAGACTGCTCGCGAGCGTCTGCGACGAAGCCTTCTCCAACGTCTATGGCAGCACGGACTCCGAGCACTTCTTCGCGCTCTACATCGATTCTTGGCTCGCGCTCGCCGACGACGACCCGGCGCGCCGCATGGCGCGCGCGCTGAAGCTCGCGATCGAGCGCACGCTCACGCTCGTGCGCGAAGTGGGCGCCGGCGGCTACAGTTACCTGAACGTCGCGATCGCCGATGGCGATCATGCGGTCGTCTCGCGCTTCACCGACGACCCCGACGCCGCCCCAGAGTCGCTCTACTGGTTCAGCGGCTCGCTGTATCAGGAGCTGCCGGACCAGAGCGGCGCGGTCATGCGCCACGCGGTCACGGTGAGCTCCGAACGGCTCACCGCCGATCCGGGCTGGGCCGAGGTGCCGCCAGGGCAGATCATCGTGCTGCGCGGGGATCTCGCGCCGCAGTTCATGCCCGTGCTCGCGCCCGTGAGCTCGCGGAACGCGCGGGCCGCGTCGACAGGGGGCTGATCGCCTCAACAACCCGCGAAAGGATCACAGACCCCGTGGGCCAAGCTACGGGGAACGGCGTGCTCGGCGCGGCTATTCGTGATGGAGCGCCGCGACGGGGCTCTGGCCGGGGCCCAGTCCGCGTCGCGGTGTCTTGGCGAGTCGGCGGGGCGGTTGAGCACACCGATCGTCGCGCGAGCGCCACCAGGTGGCGATGAAGCCACCGTGGCAGCCGCGCTGGGGCAAATGATCGCGAGAATCGGTGCAAATTTCAGCCGCCCGACTGCGCCGCGAACTGCCGCTCGTAGAGCTGCGCGTAAAGACCCGCCGCCGCCACGAGCTCGGCGTGTGTGCCGCGCTCGACGATCCGGCCGTCCTGAATCACGAGGATCAGATCGGCACGCAGCACGGTCGAGAGCCTGTGCGCGATCACGATGGCCGTCCGCCCGGCGAGCGCGCGCTCGAGGGCGGCGTGCACCGCGGCCTCCGAATTCGAGTCAAGGTGCGCCGTAGCCTCCTCGAGCACCACGAGATCGGGCGCTTTCAGCAGCAGCCGCGCGATCGCGAGCCGCTGCTTTTCGCCGCCGGAGAATCGGTAGCCGCGCTCGCCGACCATCGTGTCGAGGCCGTTCGGAAGCGCGTCGACGGCGTCGAGGATCTGCGCGGCGCGCAGTGCGTCCCGGATCTCCGCGTCCGTGGCTTGGGGGCGCGCGTAGGTCAAATTCGCTCGCAACGTGTCGTGGAATAAATGGGCTTCCTGCGTGACCACGCCGACGCGCCGCTGCACGGACTCCAGCGTCGCGTCGCGGACGTCCACGCCGTTCAGCCGCACTGCGCCGGCCCGCACGTCGTAGAGCCGCGGAATCAGCATCGTGAGCGTGGACTTGCCGGCGCCCGACGGGCCAACGAGCGCTACGAGCTGCCCCGGCTCCGCCGTGAAGTCGATGTCCTCGAGCACGGTGCGCGGCGGCACTTTGCGCTCCGGCACGGCGATCGACTCCAGAGAGGCCAACGACACCTCAGCGGCCGTGGGATAGCGAAACGAGACGCGCTCGAACCGGACGCTCAACGGTCCCGGCGGCACGGAGGCGGCGCCGGGCTTCTCCGTGATCATCGGCTTCAGGTCCAGCACCTCGAAGATGCGCTCGAAGGAGACGAGCGTGGTCATCACGCTGACCTGCACGTTGCTGAGTCCCATCAGCGGAAAGTACATGCGGCCGAGCAGCGCCACGAAGGCGACCACGGTGCCGAGGTCGAGCATGTGGCGCGCGGCCAGCACGCCACCCCATCCGTAGCACACCGCGGTCGCGATCGTGGCCATCAGCAGCAGCATCGTGCCGAACATGCGGCCGTACAACGCGCCCTTGATCCCGACCTGCGAGAGCTGCTCCGAACGCGCCTCGAACGCGCGCGCGTCCTCTTCCGGCCGCCCGAAGAGCCGGCTCAGCAGGGCGCCGGCCACGTTGAACCGCTCGACCATCACGCTGCTCATCGCGGCGCCCGCGTCGTAGCCCTCGCGCGTGATGGCCTGGATGCGCCGTCCCCACAGCCGCACGGGCAACATGAACAGCGGCAGCAGCAGCAACGCGACCAGTGCAATACGCCAGGACAGCGCGAACATCGCAACGATGATCATCAGCACGGTGATCGTGTTGCCGACCACGTTGGACAGTACGTCGGTGAAGGCGCTGCGCGCGCCGGTCGCATCGGTTACGAGGCGGTTCACGAGCGCGCCCGTTTGGACGCGACCGAAGAAAGCGATCGGCATCTGCTGGATGTGAACGAACAGCTTGCTGCGCAGCGACATCACGACTTCCGCGCCGATGCGCGCCGCGAGGTAAGTCTGCGCGAGGCCGAGCGCCGCATCGACCAAGCCGACGCCCGCGACGAGCAACGCGAGCTGAACGATCAGCGTCGTGTCGCCGGTGAGGATGCCGACGTTCACTATTTCCCGGTAGATCAGAGGGTTGGCGATCGCGATGCTCGCGTTCGCGATCACGACGAGCAGAAACAGCAGCAGCGTTCCCACATAGGGCCGCGCGTAACCCAGCGCACGGCGTGCCGTGCCCGGTTTGACCGGGCGCTTCAGCGCAGCCGGATCCAAGGTCATCCTGCCCATTGCTCGCGCCGAACGCGCCATGGTGCCTCCTCGTGTGTCTCGCCCGGCGACATCCGGGATTGAACGCGGATACGGTTCGGGCGCGATTGTTACGCGCGGTTACAAAATCGGATAGATCGTTCCGGAATGTGACAATGGCGCGGACCCGCCAATCTGGAATTCCTCCGCTGCGTCGTGAGTGAGTTACTGCCGCGACGGCATGGTCGACGGAACGCCGCCCGGCGTCGGCGATCAGACGGCGGCGCCGACGAAGTGGCCGACCGCCGCGGTGATCGCCATCGCGAGCGCGCCCCAGAACGTCACGCGCAGCGCGCCCGTCGCGATGCTCGCGCCGCCCACGCGCGCCGCCACGCCGCCGAGCACGGCGAGCGACACGAGCGACAGGCCCGCGATCAGCGCGATGCCGTGCTCCGCGCCGGCGGCCGCCGCCACCGCGAGCGGCAACGCCGCGCCGGCCGCGAAGCTCGCCGCCGACGCGAACGCGGCCTGAATCGGCCGCGCGCGCAGCGCGGGCGTGATGCCGAGCTCATCGCGCGCGTGCGCGCCGAGCGCGTCGTGCGCCATCAGCTGCTCCGCCACCTGACGCGCGAGATGCGAGTCGAGCCCGCGGGAGATGTAGATCGCGGTGAGCTCGTTGTGCTCGGACTCGGTGTCCGTCTCGAGCTCGCGGCGCTCGCGCTCGAGATCCGCGGCCTCGGTGTCGGCCTGCGAATGTACGGACACGTACTCGCCGGCCGCCATCGACATCGCGCCGGCGACGAGGCCCGCGAGCCCGGCGATCAGCACGTTGCCTTGGCTCGCGTCGGCGGCCTCGACGCCGAGCAGCAGGCTCGCCGTCGAGACGATGCCGTCGTTCGCGCCGAGCACGGCCGCGCGCAGCCAGCCGAGCCGCAGTGTGCGGTGCCGCTCCCAATGCCGAACCTTCGCCATCTCAGCGCTCCGCGACCCGCGCGCGTGCGCCGATCGTCACCACGATGTCGTCGATCAAGAGACTTCCTCCGCCTTACGAGTGCGTCGCTCGGTGATTGAGCGCGCGCTCGATGCGCCGATCCGGGATCAGCCAGAGCAGCGCGACGAGCACGTAGATCGCTTCCGCAACCCATCGCCACCAGAACGTCGAGACGATCGCCGCGACGTAGAAGAGCGGCGACAGCTTGCCCTTCCAATCCTTGCCGACCGCGCGCCGCAGCACGGAGCTCGGGCCGTCGGCGGCGATGATCGCGCGCTCGAGCAGCCAGTAGGCGATCGCCGCCATCAGCAGCACGAAGCCGTAGACGGCGGACGGCATCGGCGCGAACTCGTTCTCGCCCATCCACGCCGTCGTCACCGGGAACAGCGACAGCCAGAAGAGCAGGTGCAAGTTCGCCCAGAGGATCGCGCCGCTGACGCCGTGCTCGAGCGCATGCAGCAGATGATGATGATTGTTCCAGTAGATGCCGACGTACACGAAGCTCAGCACGTAGCTAAGGAACGCGGGCAGCAGCGGCGCGAGCGTCCCGACGTCCGCGCCGTGCGGCGCGCGAAGCTCGAGCACCATGATGGTGATGATGATGGCGATCACGCCGTCGCTGAATGCTTCTAGTCGGGACTTACCCACGCGGCGGGGCCTTGGGGCTGGAGAGCTTGCGCATCGTCGCCTAGTCTAACGTCGCGGCACGGCGCGTGCTTCCGCGCTAGACGCGCAAGCCGGCAAACAAGGCGACCGCGGACGCCGCGACGATCACGATCATCGCGACGCGCACGAATTTCGCGCCCCGGCGCAGTGTGAGGTGCACGGCGACCCACGCGCCTGCGCCCTGGAACGCGGCGACCAGCAGGCCGAGCGCCCACTGCACCTGGTGGTTGACGATGAACACGACCAGCGCGGCCGCGGTGAACGCGAGCACGAGCGCGTTCTTCAGCGCGTTCGCGCCGACGAGGTCGTAGCCCGAGCAGAGCACGAGCGCCGCGGAGAGAAAGATCCCGACGCCGATCTGGATGAAGCCGCCGTAAACGCCGATCGCGAAGAAGACCGGCAACTCGAGCCACAAGCGCGCGCGGCGCCTAGCGCCCGGCGCCGCGAGCCAGCGCTCCGGTTGCACGAGCATCACGATGAGCAAGCCGATCATCAGCGCGCCGATCAGCTTGCGCAGCAGAGCCTCGTCGAGGTCGACCGCGAGCTGCGCGCCGACGATTCCGCCGAGCACCGAAGGCGCGAGCAGCCGCCACATGCCCGTGTAGTCGATTGCGCCGTGACGCATGAACGTCGCGACTGCCACGACGTTCTGGAACGTCACGCCGACGCGATTCGTGCCGTTCGCAACGTTGGCGGGCAAGCCGAGCAAGATCAGCATGGGCACCGTGAGCAGCGAGCCGCTGCCCGCGATCGTGTTCACGAAGCCCGCGGCGAGGCCGAGCACCGGCACGCTCGCGAGCAGCAGAAAGCTCGAATCGAAGACGGAGCTCAGTGGGCTACCTCACGGCACCAGGACGATCCGCGACACGGCGGGACCCGCGAGGAACGGCGCCGGCGCGCCCGCGAGCCAGTCGCTCTGCTGATCCGCGAAGTTCGGCGACAGGAAGTGCCCGCTCTGACCGGCGCTCATCTCGAGGATCCCGTCCTCGGGATGCGTGGGCGACACGTCCATCCGGATCAACGCGCCGTAGTTCGGCATCGCGACGCGCAGCGTGAGGTTGGAGCCCGGCAGCGGCTCGCGCGGTAGCGCGAGCCACGAGCGCAGCGCGGGTCCGATCACCGGTAGACCCGCGAACGGGTGTGCGACCGCGAGCAGGTTCACGTCGCCCCACGGCGCGTCGATCCCTGGCAGCGATTTGTCCGACTCGGTTGCGCGCAGCGTGTCGGCGAGCACGGCTCGCAAGAACTCGGGCCAGCTCGCGTACTCGCGCGTGAGCAAATGCGCGGGCCGCTCGTCGAGCAGGCGGCGCAACGGCTCGTCGACGAGCGGCCAGCGATAGACGAACGCGGGATCGGCGTCGACCGCGGGCGCGAGGAGCGGCGAGAGCGCGCGCTCGAGCAGCGCGAAGTAGTACGCATGCAGGATTCTGAAGCCGGGCTGGTCGAGATCCGCGTTGCCGTTCCAGCCTCGCACATGCTCGCGCGCGCGCTCGAGCAGCGGATCGCGCTCGTCCTCGGGCACCACCTCGAGCACGACGTCGCGGAGCTGATCGTAGCCGCGCGCGCGCGTGTCGAGCTGCATCGCGAGCGAGTCGCGCTCCGAGAGCGTCGGGTGCCGTGCGAGCAATTCCGCGATTCGCGAGGCGCGCAGCGGCGTCATCCACATCCTGCTGACCTCGGCCGCCGGCCCCGCGGGCAACGTGCGATTGTTGGCGCTGTAGACCGCGCCGGTGGCCGGGCGCTCGAGCGTCGGCCGCGGCAGCTCGCCGCGCCACGCGCGGCTGCCGTCGGCCCACGACTCCGGCCGCGAGCCGTCGAAGCCGACGCGCTTCGGCAGCGGACCGTTGACGACCCAGGCGACGTCGCCGTTTGCGTCCGCGAGCGCCCAGTTGAGCGACGGGCCGGCCCAGCGCTCGAGCGCCGCGACGCCCTCCGCGACGTTCGCCGCGAAGCTCAAGTCGATCAGGGCGAGGTTGAGACCGTCCGCGTCGAGCCACGTCGCGTGCAGCGCGAGCGGCTTGCCGTTCCCGTCGCGCGCGACGACGGGACCCCAGCGCGTGATCTGCACCTCGAGCTGCTCCGGCTCGCCGCCCGCGACCGCGATCGCGAACGTCTCTCTGCGAAACGGCTCGCTGCCGTCCGGCGTGACGTAGCGGCTCGGATCGTGCGCGTCCACGTCGATCACGACCCAGTCCGCCTGATCGGCGTTGCTCACCGTGGCGCCCCAGGCGAGCCTCGACGTCGCGCCGAGCAGCACACCGGGCACGCCCGGGATGCTCACGCCGCGCACGGTGTCGTCCGGCCATTCGAGCTCGCAGCGGTAGAACACGTTCGGCAGCCGCAGCTCGAGGTGCGGATCATTCGCGAGCAGCGCGCCGCGCGGGCCGCGTTGCGCGGACAACGCCCACTGGTTCGACGCGGGCACGAGCAACGGCGGCGCGACGCGCCGCGCGGGCCCGCGGCTCGGCGCCGAGCGCGTGCGCAGATCGACGACCTCGGGTCCCGGAATCGGTACCGGCACGTAGCCCGCCGTCGTGTCCGACTCCGCGCCGACGAGCGGGCGGTCGAACCTCGAAGTCGACGGCGTCAGGAACTCGTAGAGCGCTTGCGGCAGCGCCGCGTGCAGCACGCCCTGGGGGCGTTCGTAAACGTCGTTGTTCGACAGGCGCGTGTAGAAGCCGAGCACGACGAGCAGCGTGTCTTCTTGTCGCCACGCGTCGGGTCGCGAGCCGAGCAGCCAATACTCCGGCGGCCGCGAGCGAAGATCCGCGAGCCCTGCGTTCACGCCGTCGGTATACGCCGCGAGCCAGCCTTGCTCGCGCGGCGGCAGCCGCGCGACGAGCTCGCGCGCACGGCGGCGCAAATCGAACGGCCGCTGAGCGCGATCGAGCGGCAGCACGCGCGGGCCGATCAGCGCCGCGAGCTCCCCCGCGGTCGAACGGCGCAGGAGATCCATTTGAAAGAAGCGCTCTTGCGCGTGCATGTAACCCTCGCCGCGCAGCACGTCCTCGAAGGAGGCGCCGTGGATGCGCGGCACCGCGTGCGAGTCCAGGTCGACGGCCAGCGGTGCGCTCAGGCGCGCAATCGCGGCTTCCCCGTCGCGCCGCGGCAGCGACGCGCGCGCCACGAGCACGGCGCCGGTCACGGCGGCCAGGATTACCGCGAGGATCGCGAGCGCGAGCCGTTTGAGCCAATCGATTCGCATGTTCCGTCGGCGTATCGTTCGGCTCGACGCTTGCGGGGGTTCCCGGCATTGAACCCGCGCGCGCGGCGTAGAGTCAAACGGCGACGATGGTGTCACGCACTCCGCCCGGCAGAAGGCGGCGGCGGCTCGCGAACGGAGGCGGGGATGGTGAGGACGGTGTTGTTGGTCGGCGCGGGCCTCGGGGCGGGGTTCGCCGCGGCCTATTGGCTCGCGGGCTCGACACCCGCGGCGCAGTCGACGGCCAAGCTCGTCGCGACACCGCCGGCGCCGAACGAGCTGCCGGGACGCATCGTCGAGCTCGAGCGGCAGCTCGGCACCGAGATCGACAAGCGCACGGCGCTCGAGCAACGCGTCGGCGAGCTCGGTCGCGAGCTCGACGAGCTGCACGCCGCCGCGCACGCGGGCGATGGAGAGTCGCCGGACTCGCCACCGGCCGCCGCCGAAGCCGCCGCGGCGCAACGCTTCGGGCGCAATTTCCGCCAGCCGCAGACGCCCGAGCAGCGCGTCTCGATGCTCGAGGAGGGCGGGTTCTCGCCGGACCGCGCGGCTTGGATCGAGCAGCGTCGCTCGGAGCTCGCGCTGCAAGCGATGCAGGCGCAGTACGCGCAACGGCGAGGCGAGAGCGTCGACCCGGCGCAGTTGCGTCCGGAGCAGACTCTGCGCGGCGAGCTCGGCGACGCCGATTACGAGAAGTATCTCGAGGCGCAGGGACGGCCCACGAAGGTCGGTGTGTTCAACGTGCTGCCAAGCTCGCCGGCCGCGAAGGCAGGGATGCAGCCAGGCGATCAGATCGTGAGCTACGCGGGCCAGCGCGTGTTCAACATGGCCGATCTCACCGACCTCACCCTGCAGGGCACGCCGGGTCAATCCGTCACGCTCGAGGTGCAGCGCAACGATCAAGACGTGCAGCTCGTGATTCCGCGCGGCCCGATCGGAATCGGCGGCGGTCCCGGCGGAGGTGGCTTCGGCCAGTTCGGCCGCCGGCCCTGAAAAAATTGGCCGCCTCTCGGCGGCCAATGACGGACGGGGTAGCTACGGGATCGGCCGCCAGATTCACGCCGCCGTGTTTAGCCTCCGTGTCGATCGGATGACGCTTCGGTGACTCTAATCTTTACGTTTCGTAACGAATCCAGTAATCGCGCGCGGTAGAATGGCGCGTTTTAGGCCTAAGACAAGTCCATGTCGCTGCAAGAAAAGTTCCTCAAGCTCGAGTCGCACCTGAAACGTCTCGTCATCGGTCAAGAACGCCTGCTCAACCGGATGCTCGTCGTGCTGCTCTGCGATGGCCACCTGCTCGTCGAGGGCGCGCCCGGTCTCGCGAAGACCCGCGCGATCAAAGTGCTGAGCCACAGTGTCGAGGGCGATTTCCACCGCTTACAGTTCACGCCGGATCTCTTGCCGGCCGATCTCACCGGCACCGAGATCTACCGCCCCCAGGACGGCTCGTTCGTGTTTCGGGAGGGGCCGCTGTTCCACAACCTCGTGCTCGCCGACGAGGTGAATCGCGCGCCGGCGAAGGTCCAGTCCGCGCTGCTCGAGGCGATGGGCGAGCGGCAGATCACCGTCGGCTCGGTCACCTATCCGCTGCCCGCGCTGTTCATGGTGATGGCCACGCAGAATCCGATCGAGCAGGAAGGCACGTACCCGCTGCCCGAGGCGCAGCTCGACCGGTTTTTGTTGCATGTGCTGATCGGTTACCCCGATGCGGCCGGCGAGCGTGCGATCCTCGCGCTGAATCGTGCCGAGCAGAAGCGCGCCGCGACCGACGAGGCGCTGTTCACCGCGCCCGACGTGCTCACACAGCGCGAGGTGCTCGCGGCGCGGCTCGAGGTGCTCGACTTGCATTTGTCGGAGCCGCTCCAGGAGTACATCGTGCAGATCGTGCTCGCGACGCGTCAGCCCGAGCGCTACGGCGAAGACCTGAAAGGCGTGCTGCGCTATGGCGCGAGCCCGCGCGCGACGATCGCGCTCGATCGCTGCTCGCGCGCGCACGCATGGCTCGCGGGCCGGGACTTCGTGACGCCCGAGGACGTGCAGGAGATCGCGCACGACGTGCTCCGGCATCGCGTTCTGCTCGGCTTCGAGGCCGAGGCGTCGGGCCGTACGCCCGACGAGCTCGTCGACACGCTGCTCAAACGGATCGGAGTGCCCTGACGGCATGGCGACCTCCGCGCAAGCCGTCCAGTCGCCCGTGCGCGTCGCGCTCGCCGATCTCCTGCGCCTGCGCGCGGCGGGAGAGGCCGTGCGGCTCACGGCGCCGCGCGTACGCGTCGCGGCCTCGGGCGGCCATCTCTCGCCGTACAAGGGCCGCGGCGTCGAGTTCGACGAGTCGCGCCTCTATCAACCCGGCGACGATCTGCGCACGATCGATTGGCGCGTCACGGCGCGCACCGGCAAGCCGCACACGAAAGTGTTCCGCGAGGAGCGCAATCGGCCCGTGTTCGTCTGGCTCGACCTGCGGCGGCCGATGCTGTTCGCGACGCGCGGCGCCTACAAGGGCGTGCGCGCCGCCGAGATCGCCGCGCTGATCGCGTGGAGCGCGGTCGCGAACGGCGATCGGCTCGGCGGCCTCGTGTTCAGCGAGAGCGAGCATCACGAGCTGCGTCCGGCGCTCGGGCTTCGCGCGGCGCTGCGGATGTTCCAGAGGATTTCGGCCGATTCGCTTTGGGACTTGGGGCGGCGCGCGAGCGCACCGGACACCGACGCCGATCACGCGCTACTCAGGCTCACGCGCGTCGCGCGGCCCGGCAGTCTGATCTTCTTGATCAGCGATTTCCGGCGCCTGGGCGACGACGCCGAGCGGCATCTGCGCGAGCTTTCGGGTCACTGCGACCTCGTGCTCGTGCACGTGTTCGATCCGGTGGAAGCGGAGCTGCCGCCGCCGGGCCGCTACCGCGTCGTGAGCGCGGGCCGCACGTTGTCGATCGAGACGTCGAACGACGCACTGCGCCGCAAGTATCGCGAGCGCTTCGCGGCGCGCGCCGACGCGCTGCGGTCGCTCGCGAGCCGTCCCGGCATTCACTTGCTCGAGTGCGCGACGCACGCGGATGCGCGCGCGCTGCTCGCGCAGAAGTTCAGGCAGCGATGAATCCGAACGACGCCGCGCAACTCGCGCTTCGCGACATTCACTTGCCGGGCCTGGTCGCCTGGTGGCCGCCCGCGCCGGGTTGGTGGCTGGTCGCGGCGCTGGCGCTCGCGGCGCTCGTCGCGTTCGCGCTCTACTACCGAAGCGGACGCCATCGGCGCGCGGCGCTGCGCGTGGTGGGCAAGGTCCGCGCCGCGCTCGAGCAGGGCGCGGAGCCCGTCGAGTGCCTACAGCGCGTGTCGACGACTCTGCGGCGCTTCGCGATGACGACGGCCGATCAGCAGAGCGTCGCGTCGCTGCGACCGGTCGGCGGCGTCGCCGAACGGCCGGACTCCGACGAGGTCGCCGGGCTGATCGGCCAACGGTGGCTCCGCTATCTCGACAGCCGCTGGCAACGCGACGAGTTCACGGGCGGCGCGGGCCGGCTGTTGCTCGCGGCGCCGTACGCGCGGCCCGACTCGATCGACCGCCAGCACGCGCTCGATCTCACGGCGCTGTGCGGCGACTGGCTCAAGGCGCAGCGGCCGCGCCGGCGAGCGGCGCCGAAGGGCGAGCGCGCGGCCACGAGGCGCTTCGGTCGCGCGGCGGCGGGCGGAGCTTAGAGCCATGTGGACGCTCGCGTGGCCGTGGGTCCTCGTCGCGTTGCCGCTGCCGTGGCTGGTCCGCAAGCTCGTGCCCGGGGACGCGCTCGAGCGCGAGGCCGCGCTCAAGGTCCCTTCGGCGGCGGAGTTCGCGGATCTCGCGGGTCTGCGCGGCGTCGCGCTGCGTAAGGAGTGGCGGCTCGTCGCGCTCGGCGCGGTGTGGGTTCTCGCGGTGCTCGCGGCCGCGCGCCCGCAGTACGTCGGCGAAGCGATGGCGTTGCCGATGACCGGCCGCGACCTTTTGGTCGCGATCGACCTCTCCGGGAGCATGGAAGAGCAGGACATGCAGCTGCGTGGGTCTTGGGTCGATCGGCTCACCGCGATCAAATCGGTCGGCCGCGAATTCATCGAGCGGCGCGTCGGCGATCGCATCGGGCTGATCCTGTTCGGCCGCGAGGCGTATCTGCAGGCGCCGCTTACGTTCGATCGCAAGACCGTCGAGACGCTGCTCGACGAGTCTGCGATCGGCCTCGCCGGCAAGGAGACCGCGATCGGCGACGCGATCGGCCTCGCGATCCGCACCCTGGACGACGCGAAGGTCGATGCCGGGCGCCGCGTGCTCGTGTTGCTCACGGATGGCGCGAACACGGCGGGCTCGGTCGAGCCGCTCAAGGCCGCCGATCTCGCGGCGCAGCGCAAGATGGTGATCTATCCGATCGGCATCGGCGCCGACTCGATCACGGTGCGCTCGCTGTTCGGATTGCGGCAGATCAATCCGTCCTCCGACCTCGACGAGACGACGTTGACGGCGATCGCGAACAAGACCGGCGGACGCTACTTCCGCGCCCGCGACGCGGACGAGCTCACGAAGATCTACGGGTTGCTGGACCAGCTCGAGCCTGCCGCATCCGACGAGCGCGGCTTCAGGCCCGTCGCAGAGCTCTTCTACTGGCCGCTCGGCGCCGCGCTCGTGCTCGCGCTCGCGGCGGCTCTCGGCTCGATGCTCGTCGATGGGTGGCGCGCACGCGCGCCGGCCGTCGCGCTGCGCAGAGAGGTCAGCCATGGCTGACTTCCACTTCTTGCGGCCGTGGTGGCTCGCGCTGCTGCCGGTCGCGATCTGGCTGATCTGGCGCATCCTGCGCGGCCGCGCCACCGGCGGCGGCTGGCGATCGCTCGTCGACGCGCCGCTGCGCGCGCACGTGCTCGCCGAGCCCGAGGTGCTGCGCGAAAGCCGCTGGCCGATGGTCGCCCTGCTCGCGTGCGGCGTGCTCGCGCTCGTCGCGCTCGCGGGGCCTGCGTGGGAGCGCTTGCCGGTCCCCGCGTACCGATCGGAAGAAGCGCTCGTCGTCGCGCTCGATCTTTCGCGCTCGATGGACGCGGGCGACGTCGAGCCGTCGCGAGTTGCGCGCGCGCGCCTCAAGGTGCTGGATCTGCTCGAGCGCCGCACGGCTGGGCAGACCGCGCTCGTCGTGTTCTCCACGCACGCGTTCACCGTCACGCCGCTCACCACCGACACGCGGACCATCAGCTCGCTCGTCGGCGCGGTCAGCACGTCGATCATGCCGACGCAGGGCAGCTCGCTGTCGTCCGGGCTCGGCAAGGCGGGGTCGTTGTTGCGGCAGACGGGCTTGCGGTCGGGCGACATTCTCGCGATCACCGATGCCGACGTCGTGGCCGCCGACGTCGATCTCGCGACCAAGCTGCGCGGCGAGGGCTTCAAGGTCAGCGTGCTCGCCGTCGGCACCGAGCAGGGCGCGCCGATTCCGCGCGCCGAGGGCGGCTTCGTGACCGACAGCCAGGGCGCGGTCGTGATCCCGCAGCTCGACGTCGCGGGGCTCCAGCGCGTCGCGGCTGCGGGCGGCGGCCGGTTCGCTCGGCTCGCACCCGACGACCGCGATCTCGCCGCGCTGTTTCCGCCCGCGGCGTTACCGGGCGCCGCGGCGCTCGCGTCGGAAGGCGAGCAGCAGAAGGCCGACATCTGGCGCGACCGCGGCGGTTGGCTGGCGCTCGCGCTGCTGCCATTGCTCGCGCTTTCGTTCCGGCGCGGTTGGATCGCCGTATGGTTCCTGATCTTTCTGCTGCCGACCCCGCGCGCGCATGCGTTCGATTGGGCGAGTCTCTGGCAGCGGCCCGATCAGCGCGGCTACCAGGCGTTGCAGCAGGAGCAGAACGAGCGCGCCGCGCAGCTGTTCGAGGATCCGCAGTGGCGCGGAGCCGCGCAGTACCGCGCGGGTAAGTTCGCGGAGAGCGCGACGTCGCTCGCGGGCGTCGACACCGCCGAAGGGAACTACAACCGCGGTAACGCGCTCGCGAAGGCCGGCAAGCTAGAGGATGCGATCGGCGCATACGATCGCGCGCTCGAGCTCGATCCGCAGCACGCCGATGCCGCGTACAACCGCGATCTCGTGAAGGACTATCTCGCCAAGCACCCGCCGCCGCAGAAGCAGGATCAGCCGCAGGGCAGCGGCGACAAGAAGCAAAACCAGAGTCAGAACCAGAACCAGCAAGGCCAGTCGAGCGCCTCGAAAGGCGACGACCAGCAGTCTCCCGACCAAGCGCAAAACCGCGGCGATCAGGAGCAAGAGCAGTCGAGCGGCGACTCGAAGGAAGGCAACGGCCAAGATTCGCCGAAGCAACGACAGAGCGGCGACGAGGAGCAGAACGGCAGCCAACAGCAGGCCGCGAACGAGGGGCAACAGCCCGAGCAGGGTCGCGCGGCCGAGTCGAAGGACGCCGAGCATTGGGCGGACGAGCAGGCCGCCGAGCAGTGGCTGCGGCGAATTCCGCAAGACCCGGGCGGGCTGCTGCGTCGCAAGTTCCTCTATCAATATCAAAGACTTGGCGTCGACCAGGACGGCAAGTCGGTCGCCAACGACTCGCAGGCGAAGCCGTGGTGAGGCACGCGTTCGCCGCGCTGCTGCTCGTCGCGCTCGGAGCGGCCGCCGCGCACGCGCAGCAGGCGTCGATCGAGGCGACGGTCGACCGCCCCGTGATTCACGACAACGAGTCGTTCACGTACACCATTCGCGCAGAGGGCTCCGTGCGCGGCGAGCCCGAGCTCGGCGCGCTCAAGCAGCAGTTCGACGTGCTCGCGAGCTCGAGCGGGAAACGCATCGGCATCGTGAACGGCCGCGCGTCGGAGGTCACGACTTGGACCTTCGAGCTGATGCCGAAGAAGGCGGGCGAGTTCACGATCCCGCAGGTGCGCGTCGGGGCGTTGCAGACGAATTCGGTTGCGCTGCGCGTCACGCCGCCGCCGACCGCGAGCGCCGCGCCGGCCGACATCTTCATGGAGCTCGAGGCTCAGCCGTCGACGGTGTACGTGCAGTCGCAGGTCGTGGTCACGCTGCGACTCTTCATCGGCGTGAGCACCGGGCGAGCGACGCTCACCGCGCCCGAGGTCGCGGGGGGCGAGGCGATCGTCGAGAAGC
>Ga0335076_10001378_pt1 | contig 23505 bp, 16 predicted proteins | sample Lox_Sample_25_FD_206717 | JGI IMG/M metagenome (GOLD analysis project Ga0335076, IMG submission 206717) | Soil microbial communities from Loxahatchee National Wildlife Refuge, Florida, United States - Lox_Sample_2.5 | ecosystem: Environmental > Terrestrial > Soil > Wetlands | place: USA... | reverse complement strand
GGCTGGTCTGGACCGATGGCGAGGAAGCCGTTAAAGAGTGGAGCGACACCGACAGCCTCTATGGCACCCGGCACCTCGCCGCGAAATGGGAGAAAGACGGCACCCTGAAGAAGATCAAGGCCTTCCTCCTAGCCGACATGATCGGCGATGCCGACCTGAATATCGACCAGGACCAGAACTCCACTCCCTGGCTGGAAAATGTGGTGCTGCAGGCGGCCACGCGTCTCGGCTATCAGTCGCACTTTTTCGCGCGCCAAATCGCCGTGGACGACGACCATCTGCCCTTCATGCAGCGCGGCGTCCCTTGCGCCGACCTTATCGATCTCGACTACGGCTACGGCAACGTCTTTCATCACACAGTCCAGGACACCATCGACAAGCTGAGCCCCAAGAGCCGGGAGATCGTGGGCGGGGTGATTCTGGAAACGGTGCGGCTGATTGAAAAGATGTGAAGGCAGGTGTTGACCTTCGACCTCGGACGTCAGCCGAAACCAGCCGAGGTCCGGCGTCCGAGTCTGCGGCGCTTGTTTTTTGCTCTTTTCGCCGTTTTGATTTCTAATTTCCGCCTATGCGACGAGCTATCTTCTGGTGCTTAGCTGCAGCTATTTCCTCCTGTCCGCTCCTGGCTCAAGATCCGTCCAGGCTTCTCATCAGCGAAGCCCTGAAGCCTTCCTCCATCGAGGCCAATCTGGAGCGCTTGACCGACCGTATCGGCGGGCGCGTGCCCGGCACGCCGGCTATGGATAAGGCGGTGCAGTGGGGAGTGGACGCCTTCCAGGCTGCCGGCGCCGACAGCGTTCATACCGAGAGCTTCTCGATTCAGACTTCCTGGACGGAAGGCAATACCGAGATGAGCGTCGTCGCCCCGGACTCCTTCAAGTTGCGGGTTGTATCCATCGCCTGGGGTCCGGCGCTCTTGCCTCAACAACATGTGCGCCTGGTTGATGTCGGGAATGGCAACGCCGATGACTTCGCCCACGCCGGAGGTATCGCCGGCGCAATCGTGCTGGTACATTCCGACGAAATGAAGACCTGGAGCGATCTCTTCTTCGAGTACACTCGCGCTCCGGAGATCATTGAGCGCGCTGTCCAAGGCAAGGCGCTGGCCCTGGCGTTTCAGTCCACCCGGCCGCACGACTTGCTTTATCGGCACACCAATGCAAATGCCGGCGAGATCGACCGGATTCCCACTGTCCTGGTGGCACGCGAAGATGCCAGCCGCATGATTCGTCTGCTCGCCTCCGGCGAAAAACTTTATGCTGATCTCTCGATCCCGAACCGCATCGGAGGCCCCATTGCCGCCGCTAACGTAGTCGCGGAGGTCAAAGGCAGCGAGAAACCGGACGAATACGTCGTCCTCGGCGCCCACCTTGATTCCTGGGAACTGGGCACGGGAGCGCTTGACAACGGCTGCAACGCCGCATTAGTGGTCGACGCGTTGCGTGCGATCAAGGCGTCCGGACTGCGCCCCCGGCGTAGCATCCGCTTCATCCTTTTCTCGGGCGAGGAGGAGGGCCTTATCGGGTCGCGCGCCTACGTTGACGCGCATCGCGCGGACCTCGAAAAGGTCGCGGGAGTCGTGATCTTCGATTCCGGTATCGGCCGCGTAACCGGATTCTCGGTAGGCGGACGTAAAGATGTTGTCGATCCAGCCAGTGCTCTAGTAGCTCCCTTGAAGCAGTTCGACGCTACGGCTCTAACCGCCGACGCCGACGCCGGCACCGACAATCTCGACTTCCTGCTTCAGGGCGTGCCCACCTTCGTAGCCAATCAGGTCGAAGGCAATTACCTCATCAACTATCACGCCATGTCCGATACGTTCGACAAAGTCGACATCCCAGAACTGAAGGAGCACGTTGCCGAGGCCGCGACCTTGACGTTCAATCTCGCCAATTCCAATGACCGCGTTGGCGCTCGCCTGCATCGCGGGCAAATTGAGCAAACCCTCCGCGAAACCCATCTCGACGAAGAGATGAAGGGCTTCGGCATTTGGCCCGACTGGGAGAGCGGAAAACGGGGACGGACAGATTGAATTTGCCAGCAGATTAAGTCTTTGCGTCATCTGCGCCAGGTGTGTCACCGAGGGTCATCCCCAAGGCCGGCGCACTTCAGCCGAACGAAGGGATCTGGCGCCCATCGCCTCCGGCCTGCTTCCAGTGCGCTAGTCTCGGTACGTGTCACCCAGAAAAAGTTCTTATATTTGCTGTTAAATTGAAATTCGGTAATCGGAAATTGAAAATCCCGTGACCAGCATATTTTTCTGGATCATGTTCAACCTTTTCGTCCTGCTCATGCTGGCGCTCGATCTTGGCGTCTTCCACCGCCGTGCGCACGCTGTGAAATTCCGGGAGGCCCTGGGCTGGAGCGTGATGTGGATACTGCTCGCAGCCACATTTGCGCTGGTGGTTTATTTCTGGCACGGCCGCACGCCGGCTTTGGAGTTTGTCACCGGCTACGTGATCGAACTCTCCCTCAGCGTCGACAATCTCTTCGTCTTCCTGCTCATCTTTCGCTACTTCAAGGTTCCAGGCATCCATCAGCACAAGGTCCTGTTCTGGGGGATCCTGGGCGCGCTGATGATGCGCGGCATCTTCATCATTGCCGGCGTCGGTCTGATTCAGCGATTTCACTGGATCGTTTACCTCTTCGGAGCGCTGCTGGTGTACAGCGGTATCAAGCTGATGTTCCAGGAAGAAACCGAGATCCATCCCGAGAAGAACCCCGTCCTGCGCCTCTTCCGCAAATTCATGCCGGTAACCAAGGACTACGAAGGGAACAAGTTCTTCGTGCGGCGCGCCGGATTGTACGCCACGCCCTTGCTGATTGTGCTGGTAGTGGTGGAAACCACAGATTTGCTTTTTGCCGTCGATTCCATTCCCGCCATCCTCGCGATCACCTTGAATGCCTTCATCGTGTATACATCCAACGTCTTCGCCATTCTTGGGTTGCGCTCGATGTATTTCGCCTTAGCCGGGATGATGGAAGTCTTTCATTACCTGCACTACGGATTGTCGGTGGTGCTGATTTTCGTCGGCGCCAAGATGCTGCTATCGCATTACTATTCGATTCCGACAGAATGGGCGCTGCTTACGGTGGGAGGCGTGCTCGGAATTTCGGTTCTGGCATCGGTGCTGCATCCCAGGAAGGCAATTGCGCACCATCGAAATTAATTCTGCCGGAGCTTACCAGCCTGTAAGTGGATGCAGGAACATCACTCGCTGCATGCCGATCCGCAGTCTAGATGCGCTTGATCGTCGCGAACCAGGCCGGGGCGCCGCCCTCCCCGTGGAATCTTGTGTGAATCCGCTCCGGTTCGATGGCGGCGACGCTCCATCCACGGCTTGGATCGAACACCACTCTCAGTTCTTCTTCACCAACGGGGTGCGGGCCAGTATCGGGGCCATCGTCGCTGAAGCACAATATGTACAGGGTTCCGCCGCGCTCGGTGACTGAGGCTAGACTCGCCACGTACCTTGGTCGCTCGTCGCCGTCGAAGGTGTGGAACAGGCCGCAGTCCAGCACCGTCTGAAAGGTACGGCCCAGACGCTCCAACTGGAGCGCGTCAGCCGCTGAGAACTCAACCTTAACGCCTCGGTCCTCGGCCTTTTTTCGGGCCATCGCCAGTGCAGCGTCGGCCACATCAACACCCAGAACCGGCAATCCCAGCGCGGCGATGAGAAGTGCGTTCTCGCCGGTCCCGCAGCCCGCATCCAGCACCGCTCCGGCGAATCGGCCTTGTGATGCCAAACGCGCTATGACTGGCTGCGGCCGGCCAATATCCCAAGGCGCAGGGCCGTGGTGGTACGACGCATCCCAAGGCAGTCCCGTCATCCGCTCGTGACTGGTTGGTTGCCGGCCCTTGAACCGACCATCCGCAGGAATTTCTGATCGCTCCGCCAACTCGTCACCCCCTATGCAACCTGAGCTGGCTTGACTTCCACATAGGTGACCTCCAGTCAGCCGCCAGCCATCTTTATCCCTCCGACCCACGAAGTCAACCTGACCGTCATCGATTGGAAAGATCAATCAGGATGCCGGGTGGGCAAAGTCTGCCAGAGCGCTGGGTCGCAAAGTGTCGGACTCTCGACCCACGGGAGAATGCTATGCGAAGCGCGTGGACTCGCCCTTAACGATGGAGTGCTTCAGGAACTTCGCGTCGTTGTGATCGGGATAATCGGTGCGGTAGTGCGCCCCGCGGCTTTCTTCGCGGGCCAGGGCCGAGCGGGCGACGAGCAGGCCTGTGGCGTGCAGGTTGAGTGCCTCATACGCCCTCCGGGTTTTGGGGTGGGCCACGCGCGGAGCGAGTTGCTCCAGATAGTGAATGGCTCGCTTCAACCCGGATCCGGTTCGCACGATACCCACATCCTGCCACATCAAATCTTGTATCTGGCGCACGAGATCGTCGTACGGAGCGTCGGTCGGCCCGTTGGAGGCCATGCTTCTGGGGTGATTCTCCGGCTCGACGCGCGACCGGCGCAGGTCCTCTCTCATGCGTGCTCCCGCGCGCGCGCCATAAACCAATCCTTCCAGCAGGGAATTGCTGGCCAGCCGGTTGGCTCCGTGTACACCGGTGGCTGCCGCTTCCCCCGCCGCATACAATCCCGCGACGTTAGTGCGCCCGTCCAGATCCGTACGCACTCCGCCCATAGCATAGTGCGCCGCTGGACGGATGGGTATCAGCTCCGTGGTAATGTCGATGTTGTATTCCATGCAAGTGGAATAGATGCGGGGAAACCGCGCTTCCACATGCTTCGCATTCAGGTGAGTCAGATCCAGATAAACCACCGGGTCCTTGGCGCGGCTTACTTCCAGTTCGTGCACAATGGCGCGCGCCACCACATCGCGCGGCGCAAGCTCTCCCAGGGGATGATATTTCGCCATGAAGCGGTGCATCTCAAGATTGCGAAGATAGGCGCCCTCACCGCGCAGGGCTTCGGACAACAGGAACCGCGGCGCATTCTTCAAGTACAACGCTGTGGGATGAAACTGTACGAACTCCATGTCGCTGATTTCGGCCCCCGCGCGAAAGGCCATGGCTACGCCGTCGCCGGTAGCCACCGCCGGATTGGTGGTATTGCGATAAAGCTGTCCCAATCCGCCCGTACCCAGAAGCACCGCCGATGCCGCAATCTGCTCGTGCAGGCCCGCATCGCTGATCACCGCCACCCCGCACACTTTGCCATCTCGCAGTAGCAATTCAGTAGAAAACTCGAATTCACAAACGGAAATATGTTTGAGCGTTTTGGCCTTGGCGTAAAGAGCGCGCAGGATTTCTCGCCCTGTGGAGTCGCCATGCGCATGCAGAATCCGGTTGCGGCTATGTGCCCCTTCGCGGGTAAACGCCAGCCTGGTGCCTTGCCGGTCGAACTCCGTGCCCCACTGAATCAACTCCTCGATGCGCTCCGGACCTTCCTCAACCAGTACTTTCGCCGCGTCCGGATTGCAGAGACCATCGCCGGCGGTAAGCGTGTCCTGCAGATGCAGGCTGATTTCGTCTTCGTCGCTGAGCGCCGCCGCGATTCCGCCTTGCGCATATTGCGTGGCCGACTCGGTTACCTCGCGTTTGGCCAGCACCACGACGCGGCCTGCCTGTGCCAGATCGATCGCGGCGCGCAGTCCCGCCACACCGGCACCAATCACCAGGAAATCGGTTTCGGCTGGAGCGCACTTCATGGCTGCAAAAATGGTAACACGCGGCAACGCGTGGGAGAGGTAATCTCAGTATGCGGGGAATATGCACTTCAGTGGCTTGTGATCTAAAATGATCATATGTCGAGCTTTGGTTCTTACGTCACCATCGAGAATGGCAAGAAGGTCGTCAAGGAATTGACTTTCGGCAATCCGACGCCGGAAGGCGTGGTGCTCACCACCATGGACCAGGCCATCAACTGGATGCGCAAGAACTCCATCTGGCCCATGACCTTCGGCTTGGCCTGCTGCGCCATCGAGATGATGTCGATGGGCGCGGCGCGCTTCGATATCGCACGTTTCGGGGCAGAAGTATTTCGTCCGTCGCCGCGCCAATCGGACCTCATCATCATCGCAGGACGCGTCTCGAACAAGATGGCGCCGGTCATCCGCCAACTCTGGGAGCAAATGCCCGAGCCGAAGTGGGTGATCTCGATGGGCGCTTGCGCGACTTCGGGCGGCGTCTTCAACAACTACGCGCTGGTGCAGAGTGTGAATCAGGTCATTCCCGTGGACGTCTACGTCCCCGGCTGCCCGCCCCGGCCAGAGCAATTGATTTACGCCATCACGCTTCTGCAGGAAAAGATTCAGAAAGAGCGTGGCACGCTGAAGCGAGCGCTCAATCTGGTGTGAGAACGCAGCTTAGTAGCCGATGACCGGGCCTACCTTTACTGACTCCTGACTCCTGTCCTTGCTGCTTGATCCCGCTTGTGTAGAATCCGTGCCATGAATTCCCTGGATATCTCTCCGGACACTTTCCGCGAGCTGGCGGACCGAGCCGTGGAGCTGGCCGCCAGCTATCTCGACTCGCTCGATTCACGCCCCATTTTTCCGAACACCAGCGGCGCGGAAACCGAAAGACTGTTCCATAGTCCGCTTCCGGAGACCGGTGAGGGTGCGGCCGCCTTCCAAGCGGTTCACACAGTTATGGATCATTCCCGCGCGCAGAACGGACGCTTCTTTGGCTATGTTCAGGGTCCCGGAGAGCCGGTGGCTGCGCTCGGCGACTTCATAGCCTCGATCCTCACCCAGAACATGACGGCATGGCGCTCGTCTCCGGCCGGCGTGACGATTGAACGCACGGTGGCGGGATGGCTTGCCGAGGCGGTTGGCTGCCCCGGGTTTTCCGGCACCCTGACTGGCGGCGGCTCTCCCGCCAATCTGATGGGCCTGGCCATGGCGCGCGAGGCAAAACTCGCGGCCAACGAAAAGGGTCTACTCCGGAGCGGCGCCGGCGCGATCTATGCCTCTTCCGAGATTCACATGTCGATCCCCAAGGCTGTGGCGCTGCTCGGGCTGGGACGCGACTGCCTACGCCTCATTCCCGTGGACGAGAATCTACGCATGATCCCCGCAGAACTGCAGCTGGCGCTGGACGGTGACCGGAAAGCAGGGAAGATCCCGATTGCCGTAATCGCCTCTGCTGGAACCGTGAATACCGGAGCCGTTGATCCACTATCGCAAATTGCCGCCATCGCCCACAACCACGGCGCATGGCTGCATGTGGACGGAGCCTACGGCGCGCTTGCTGCCATTGCCGCTCCCGAGAAGTTTGCGGGCCTCAATCAGGCGGACTCGCTGTCGCTCGACCCTCACAAATGGCTCTACCAGCCGCTCGATTGCGGATGCCTGCTGTATAAAGATTCCGCCATCGCCCGCCAGACCTTCGCTTACACGGGCGATTACGCCAAGACCTTGAGCACCGATCCGGTCGAGAGTTTCGCATTTTTTGAAGAGAGCATGGAACTCTCCCGACGCTTCCGGGCCCTGAAGCTGTGGCTTTCGCTTCGCTATCACGGCCTGGCCGCTTTTCGCATAGCCATTCGGAAGGATCTCGATCTCGCGCAGCGCCTCGCCGCAAGTATCAGGAAAGAACCGCAGATGGAACTGATGGCGCCGGTGGAGCTGAGCGCTGTCTGTTTTCGTTATCGAGGAGTAAAGCCGGCCTCTGACGGGGAATTGAATCGCTGGAATGCCGGGATTTTGAAGCAAGTCGTGAGACACGGCCGCGTATACCTCTCCAATGCGACCCTGCGCGGCAAGTTTTGTTTGCGCGCCTGCATCGTCAACTGCCGGACAAAACCGTCCGATATAGACGAAATCGTTTCCGAGGTGTTGACCGCGACGCGCGCATTAGGATACTAAGCGGGGCTATTGCAGCCCGAAGTATTCCGCCGAGAAGCGCCGCACGTGCTGGGCGCCTTCGTGCTCGGTGTTGGGCTTGGGCGCGGCCGCCACCGACATCATGCCCGCGCGCCCGCTGGCGGCAATGGCGCTCGCCAGTTCCACCAGGCTGTTTTGATATTCATTGAGCGGCACGTTAGATTGCTCTCCCGCTGCGATTCCTTCCTGCATCTGCATAGGGGTAAATAGAAATGGCAGCCGCGCGGCCCGAGCCGCAATCCGCGCCGCCAGGGCCGGTCGATCCAGCATCGCCGGCGTGTCCTGCCGGGGCTGGCCGAGAGAAGTTATGTCCTCAAACGTCTTTGCCGCCGCATCACGGTTGGTCAGAAAATCAGGCAGCCCAAGTATTTTCTTGACTGTCGCGGGCACGGACGCGTGTTCATACTGCGTGGAATCCACCGCACCTTTGGGAATATATGGTGAGACAAACACCGCGGGCACGCGAATCCCCAGCCGCTGGAAATCGAACGGCGGATCGGCACAATTCTTGCCATCGGGATTGGCCACGCCGTGATCCGGCGGATACACGTGGTCGTAGATACCGCCGTGCTCGTCCCACGCAATGACCAGCAGCGTGTGCTCCCACAGCGGCGAATTCCGCACCGCTTCATAAACGTCCGCGATCAGCACATCGCCGAGGCTCACGTCGTGATTGGGATGCTGATCGTTGGCATGCTTGAATAGAAAATTGTAATAACGCGGCTCGATGAAGCTATAGGCGGGCAGGTCCCCCTTCTTGGCATCTTCGAGAAATTCCGAAAACAATTGGAAGCGATCGCGGAACAAATCCACCCGCAGCCGGGTCAAGGCCAGCGCCTGGGGAATGTCGTGAAAATAAATCTTCCAAGTCCGGTAGGCATCTTCGAGGCTGTGATAGATAGTCGAGATATCGTAAGCGTGAAGTTTATTGTCCAGGTTGCCGTCCGAGGTTGCCGCATGCACAAACATCCGGTTCGGCCAGGTTTGCCCGGGAACGGAAGAGTGCCACTTATCGCAGACCGCGAACTCCTGTGCCAGCGTCCACAAAGCTGGGAGTTTCTGCGCAGCAAACAGGCGCATGATCTTCTGCGGGTCGCGAATTGCTCCCGTAAACTTCCCCGCGTAATTCTGAATGAAACCCAAATTCGTCCCGATAGGCGGCACGGTCGCATTCGGTCCGGAGTAGACCTGTTCGGTCACGTCCGGCGTCGAATGCCCGGGATCGGGATCCAAATCCAGGTACCCAGCCGTGTTCGACACACTGACGTGCGCCGGGGGATTCACCGACGCATCCGGATTCCACTCGTTGCCAGTGACTCCATTGATCGCGGGATTCACCGCTTTCAAATACCCGAGCATGTGGTCGAAGGAGCGGTTTTCCATCATCAGGACGACGATGTGTTCGACAGGACTGGCGGACATACTGCACCTCAGGGAGAATGGTCTGTGAGTTTATCAGTGGAGAGTGATCTCCAGCCAGCGCCGCGATGGCTTTGTTCGGAATTCGTAACAGGATTTTCGGAAAACCAGTCCCGCCGCCGTGATACAAAATCTGCATGCGAGTAATCAGCGCGCCTGCCATTGTCACGCAGGCTCCCTGTCGGGCCGACCTGGCCGGCGGCACCATCGACCTCTGGCCGCTGTATCTGTTCCACCCCGGGGCCCTGACCCTCAACTTCGCGGTGAACATTCTCACCATGTGCCGGATCACACCGCTGAAGGGGAAATGCATCCAGTTGCGTTCCCTTGACACCCACCGAGAGGAAGAGTTCTCCAGCCTCAACGCACTGCGCAGCGCCCGTGGCTATCGCCACTCCCTGGCCGCGCACCTGGTCCGGTTTTTCGCTCCGAAAGAAGGCTTGCGGGTAGAAACGAATTCCGAGTCGCCCGCGGGCGCGGGCATCTCCGGCTCATCGGCTCTGATGATCGCCACCACCGCCGCGCTCGCCCGTTTCACCGACCGCAACCTCACGCTCGAGCAGATGCGCGTCATCGCCCAGAATGTCGAAGCGCAGATTATCCGGGTTCCTACCGGCTGTCAGGACTACTATCCCGCGCTCTATGGCGGGGTCAGTGCCATCCATCTGGATGCCGACGGCATTCATCGCGAGGCGGTGACCGTGGCTCGGGAAGAGATTGAATCCCGCTTTGTGCTTGCCTATACCGGGAAGCCCCGTCAGTCGGGCATCAACAATTGGGAGGTTTTCAAGGCTCACATCAATGGCGACAAACGCGTGTTTCGCAACTTCGAACGCATCGCGCATATCGCCCGCGACATGCATCAGGCGCTGGTGCGCGCCAATTGGAAGGAAGTCGCCCGGCTGCTGCGCGAGGAATGGAAACTCCGGCGCGCCAATGCCCCCGGCATCACCACGCCGCTGATTGACCGGTTGGTGGCCGTCGCGGCCCGCCATGGAGGTCTCGCCGCCAAGGCCTGCGGAGCCGGAGGGGGCGGCTGCGTTGTCTTCATGGTGGAGCAAGGCGCCGCCAGCCGCGTGGCGACCGCCATCGGCGACAACGGCGGCCGGGTGTTGCCGCTGCAGGTCGCCCGGGACGGTCTAAGGACCATGTTTCCATGACCCAGACGTGCCGACAGCCTTCTCCAACCCGATCTGAGGCTTGCATTGGGGGATATAATGGGTGTAATCGCGCCTTGGGGATTCCCGATGAGTCCACGCCGCATTCCGGCCCTCTTGCTTGTCTTGCTGCTTACCGTGGCTGCGGCGATCGCCGACGGCGAAAAGCCCTCGACCTCCGCCCCTCCGCCCCGCATGTCCAAGCAAACTCGCATGGATCTGGAACGTGCCTTCAATGCCGAGTTGGTTTACATTCGCTCCCCATTTCCCATGGGCAAGAAAGGCTTGACCCTCAAGAATGGAAAAATCACTCCTGGCCCGCAGGAACTGAATCAGATGCTGGCCATCTGGGGACCGGCCGCCAAGCCCGGCGATCAGGCGCGGATCAGCGATATTGTGGTCAAGGATGACCGCATTCACTTCGAAATCAACGGCGGCCCGATAAAGAAGCAGAAGTGGTATCAGCGTATCCAGATTGCAGGATCGGGCGGCGCTACGCCGATTGCCCCAAGTGATTCCAACGCCAACCCACGGGGATCCTACGTAGATCTGATGTTTGACCATTATGTTCCCGAGTTGACGCCGCGCGAGCTCAAAGATCTGCTTCGCCCGGTTTTCGATTTTGACGCCAAGTCGCCGGTCGAAGCTTATCTGGAGACCGTTCCTCCCAAAGTCAAAGAAGCCATCAAGAACCACCAGGTTCTAGTGGGCATGAATCGCGACATGGTGATCTACGCCAAGGGTCGCCCGCCCAGGAAAATCCGCGAGAAGGACGGCGATACGGAGTACGAAGAGTGGATCTACGGTGAGCCGCCGCAGACCGTGGATTTCGTCCGCCTGGTGGGCGACGAGGTGATTCGCGTAGAAACCATGAAGGTGGACGGCGAGAAAGTAGTTCGCACCGAAAAAGAAATTGACCTGCAGCCGCAGCCCAGCGTGGCCCAGCAGCAATCCACTGAGCCTCGCCCAGCCAACGCTCCCAGCCTGCGCCGCGCCGGCGAAGACCTGCCCAACGATTCGCCGCAAAAAGTCAACGCGCCGGTTCCGCCGATGGCGCCTCCGCCCACCGACAACCCCGATCCAAATGCTTCCACGCCGCACTTTGCCCGCGCCGGCATGTACTGAACGCTGCGTGCCAGGCCCTGCACTTGGCGTGCGGACCTCACCGTTCTAAACTGGATGAGTGAAGATCGCGCTGGGGCAGATCAATCCCACCATAGGGGACTTCTCAGGCAATTCCGCCAAAATTGTGGAGTTCGCTCGCCGCGCCCAAGCCGCCGGCGCCGGCCTGATCCTGTTTCCCGAGCTTTCCATTTGCGGCTATCCGCCGCGTGACCTGGTCGAACGTCCGTCCTTCGTGGCTCGCAACCGGGAAGCCGCGGAGTGCATTGCATCCCAAGCCCCGGGCATTGCCATCATTTGCGGCTTGGTCACGCCCGCCCAGGCTGAGACCGGCAAGTCGGTCATGAATTCCGCTGCCTTGCTCAGAGATGGCCAGATCGCGTTTCTGCAGTCCAAGATGCTGCTGCCGACCTATGATGTCTTCGACGAAGCCCGGAATTTTGCCCCTGCGAAATCGCAAAGTCTTTTTCCGTTCTGCGGCAAGCAGATGGCGCTGACGATCTGTGAAGACGCGTGGAATGACAAGCACTTCTGGGACAAACGGCTCTACACCTTCGACCCCGTGGAATCCCTGATGCACGCGGGCGGAAACGTCCTCCTGAACATCTCGGCTTCGCCCTTCTGGGTAGGCAAACGCGAATTCCGTCATCAGATGCTCGCTAGCATAGCTCGAAATCACAAGGTTCCGGTGGCCATGGTCAACCAGGTCGGAGGCAATGACAGCCTGGTGTTTGATGGCTCAAGCCTGGTGCTCGACGCCACCGGCAAAATCATTGCTCAAGGCAAGTCGTTCGAAGAGGACATCGTCTGCTTTGATTCCGATCGCCTCAGTGGGGAAATCCATGACCAGATCCAGGGCGAAGAGGCGAGCGCTTATCATGCGTTGGTTCTGGGCACGCGCGACTATGTTCGCAAGTGCGGTTTTCGCAAGGTCATCATCGGTCTGAGCGGCGGCATCGATTCGGCGCTCACCGCCGCCATCGCAGCCGACGCGGTGGGCCCCGAGAACGTCATTGGGGTTGGCATGCCTGGGCCGTTTTCCTCTCAGGGATCGATCGACGACGCGCTGTCCCTGGCCAGGAATCTCGGCATTCGCTTCGAGTCGCTGCCGATTACTGATATCGTCGCCAGCTACCGGAAAACCCTGCAACCGGTTTTTTCCGGGCTCTCTGAGGACGTCACCGAAGAGAATATCCAGTCCCGGGCACGCGGCACTCTGCTGATGTCGCTCTCGAACAAGTTCGGCGCCATCGTACTTTCCACCGGAAACAAGAGCGAACTGGGTGTGGGCTATTGCACGTTGTACGGCGATATGGTCGGCGGCTTGGCCGTGATCTCCGATGTGCCCAAAACCATGGTTTATGGCATCAGCCGCTACTTGAACTCTCTGCGCCCGGTGATTCCTCAGCCGACGATCGACAAGCCTCCATCGGCAGAGTTGCGTCCCAATCAGCAGGATAGCGACACCCTTCCGCCCTACGAAGTGCTGGATGCCATTCTGGAGGACTACATCGAGGAGTCCCACTCCGCCGAACAAATCGCCCGTGAGCGGGGTTTCGCTACAGACCTGGTTCGCGGAGTGATTCGCATGGTCGACCGGAGCGAATACAAGCGGCAGCAGGCGGCTCCCGGTCTCAAGATTTCCGGCAAAGCCTTCGGCTACGGACGCCGCTTTCCGATTGCCGCAAAGACGCAGACCTGAGCAGCGGTTGCGCACCGGCCACACCCCTCATTTGGGCGGCGCGCGAAGCCTATTCAGCACCGCGCTCCGGCAGATTTGTCGGCAGCCGGAGAATCAGTTAAATTCTTAAACGTGGCGCGTCGTCCTGGCGGTGGTCCGGAGAGTGTTGGGGAGTGCCGAATACCTGCGGGCAGCCAACCAGACACCGCATGGCATCGTCATTCCGCGGGCGCCATCAGATCCTGGAATCTGCCGGTTGCTTCGCACGCCAAATGAGCGTCCTGCAAACTGCTCCCAGGTTGCAGGCGGCATCGTAGCGCGTATCTTCTCTTGCAGAAAGGAAAGTATGTTCCATCAAGCGACTCGTGTGGTTGTCCTGATCCTTGTTCTCACTGGATTGGCACTCGGCCAAGCCGCAACGCCTGCCGGCCCAGCGAAGGAGGCGAAGAGCGCCTCGGCCACGAGCCCGGGAATGCCCAGCAAAGAAACCGTCGATGCCTTCATGCAGCAAATGTTTGGGTACGATCCTTCGGTGAGCTGGACCGTGGGCACAGTCCGCCCTTCTCAGGCCAAAGGCCTGGCGGAAGTACTGATCCTGATCATGACGCAGCAGGGTCCACAGCGCACCACCTTTTACGTCTCCGAGGACGGCAAATATATGATCGCGGGTGATCTGCTCCCGTTCGGCGCCAAGCCCTTTGCGCCGGTTCGCGAGCAGTTGGAGAAAGGCGTCACAGGGCCGGCTCAGGGTCCGGCCGACGCCCCCGTGACCATCGTGGAGTTTAGTGATCTACAGTGTCCTCATTGCAAGGATGCTCAGCCTACCCTGGAGAAACTGCTCAGCGAAGAGAAGAATGTCCGGCTCGTTTTCCAGAATTTTCCGCTGCCCTCGCATGATTGGTCGGCCAAGGGCGCAGCGTATGCGGATTGCGTCGGACGCGCTTCCAACGATGCTTTCTGGAAGTTCATCCATTCCACGTTCGAGGCCCAGGCCGACATCACCGACGCCAACGCCGATGAAAAGCTTACCGCGCTCGCAGACGGCGCAGGCGTCAAGGGCGCCGATATCGCGGCCTGCGCGGCCCAACCAGAGACTGCCGGAAGAGTGGAGAAATCACAAGCCTTCGGCCGTGAACTCGACGTAAACTCCACCCCTACCATATTCCTGAATGGCCGGAGGATGACAAACTTTGCGGCTCTGCCTTACGATGGTCTGAAAAACATGGTGAATTTCTACAGCAAGCAACCTAAGTGAGGAATTCTGCTCGGCTGTTTAATTGGACGACATCCAGATTTCGGAGCCTGGATTGATGTCCTGATTGATCACGTGGGGAGTGATCACCACCAGCAATTCATCCTGGTCGTTTTCCAGGCTATTGCTGGTCATGGCCTGGTTGATTCCTGGAATGCCGCCCAGGCCCGGGATGCCGTTCAAGCTGCGTTGCTCAGAGTAAGTGAGCGAACCGGCTACCACTGCCGGTTCTCCGTCCTTGACCACGATCTGCCCCTTGTATTCCCGGTTGGAAATGATGGGCACGCCATTCAAGCTCTGCCCCTGCAGCGATCGAATGTCCATTTCCAGATCTAGCGCCACGTCCGAGTTGCCGGAAACCAGCGGCTTCGCCTTGATCTTCACGCCCAGGTCCTCGTAGTTGAACGAGGGAAACGGAACCTGGAAGCTGTTGTTCTGGATCACCTGAGAAATTTGCGGTGTGTTGAAAATTGGCGCGAAACTGGCGTTCAGAATGGGGTAGCGTTCCCCCACCAGCAGGCTGCTATCCTTGCCTTGCGAAGCCCGCATCGTGGCATGCTCCAGCGACTTGGCCGTACTCTCGTTCAGCTGCAACTGGGCGCTGGCCGTATCCAAACTCAATCCAAACAGCGTCAGGCCGCCGCCGAACGTGGCCAGTGGTTGGCTAAAAACCGAATTCTGCTGGTTCTGCAGCTGGGCCAGCAACGCCGAAAGCGATTGCGAGTTCGCCTGGTTGATTCCGCCGCCAGAGATCAACTGGTTGATCAGATTCTGAATGTTTTGCCCGCCCAGAGCGGTCAATGCCGCCGCCGGAATGTTGAATAACTGAAACTGGTTGGGAATGTGTAATCCGAGATTCCGCAGCAAGGTCTGGTTGATCTCGTACACGTGTACATCCAGCATGACCTCGGGCTTTTCGTCTCCCAAATTCTCGATAAACTCCGTTACCGCGTCCAGCGTCGCCTGCGGCGCGCGAATCATGATGGTGTCGGTATGGGTCTGCGGCGTCAAGAAACGCACATCAAACACCGTACGCAACGCATTGACGACTTCGGTAAGTTCCTGCGGCACTGTCGCCGGTATGTAGAACGTGCGGATCGCCATCTGGTCAAACAGGCGATGGTTCTCATTGGTGTCGGCGGCCACCAGGAGTTGCTTCTCTTCCAACGGGGACCAGAAACTGTGGGTGACGTCGCACGCCAGGCGCATCGCGGCGTAGAAATCCACGTTGTCGACGTTGAAGCGCACCGGCCGGCTGAGCACGGAATCATCGATCGAGGCAACCACTCCAAATGTGTTCGCAATCTGGGTGATCAGGCCTCTGGAGTCGCCGCGGTAATGGAAATCGTGCCGCCCTTCTTGCGGAACGACGCTGATCTCTCCAGCGGAAGCGACTACCAGGGGAGGAGCGGCAACCTTCGGAATCCATTCCGCAGCCGCGTCGCGCAGGCGCTGCTGAGCAAATTCGTTCTCCGGATCCAGATGCAAGGCGGCACGATACTCGGCCAGCCCTTCTACCTGCCGCGCCTTGCTCATGTAATCGTTGCCCCGCTGCAGGTGTTCGAAGACCAATTGCTGACGAGTCATTTCCCTCGCGGTGACAAAATCGACCGCGCGCGGATTCAAGTCGGCGGCCGACTCAAACTCCACAAAAGCATCGTCCATTTTCCCGGCCTTCTCGTATTTCAGGCCGCGCTTGAACGCCGCTTCCGCCTGCTTTTGATCTTTCCTGGAAACCTGACAGCTGGAATTCCCTGCGGCCTGGTCGCCACAAGGAAGCACCATGGCATTCGGCAACTCAGCCGCCCAAACTGCTGCCGCCAGGCTCAACACTGCTGGAATCGAAAGTCCCCACCGCATTTCAATCCATTGTACCCCGGCAAGCCGATTCCGGGAGGGTGCCGAAAGGGTAGTACTGTACCTTTGGATTACCGGGATAAGCTAGGCGACCATGAGCCGCTCAATACTCTTGGCCCGCCCCGTGGCTCCGTCGCAGTCTATGACCACTGCGCATAAGCGCACATCGCCGCTGGCGGCCTCGAACCGCATGGGCAAGTTGGTCAGAAAGCGCTCAATAATCAGCTCTTTCTTGACTCCAATGACGCTGTCATAAGGCCCGGTCATGCCAACGTCGGTAATGTAGGCCGTGCCGTTGGGAAGAACCCGCTCGTCGGCGGTCGGAATGTGGGTATGGGTGCCCACGACCGCGGTTACCCGTCCATCCAGATACCAGCCCATGGAGGCCTTCTCGGACGTGGCTTCCGCATGGATATCTACGAACACGACTTTGGCTTGAATCCGCTTTAACAGTTCATCGGCCACCCGGAAGGGATCGTCATTCGCCGTCATGAACACTCGCCCCTGGAGATTCATCACTGCGTAATCGACCTTTCCCTTGCGGCCTTCGTACAGCCCCCAGCCCGGCATTCCCGCGGGATAGTTTGCCGGACGCAGCACCCGCCTCGCTGGGCTGTGAGGATTGCCGTCGGCCATCTTGAAAAACTCGAGAATCTCACGCTTATCCCAGACGTGGTTTCCGGTGGTGATGACGTCAATACCCAGGTCAAACAGCTCATCCACCAGGGGCGGCGTGATGCCGAAACCTGCAGCGGCGTTCTCCCCGTTGGCAATGACCAGATCGATCGCGTGTTCGTCGATAAGCTGCCGCAGACGATCTTTCACGATGGTCCGCCCGGGCCGCCCAAAAATGTCTCCAATGAAAAGAATGCGCATGAGATTAGTTTTAAGTCCTAGCGCGAATCAACTCCCGCGCAAACTGAGAACCGGGAACCGCCAACTGATATCGGGTTTTGTCCTCGCATCCGACGCTGGTCTCGAAGCCTCGATGGTAACACGCTGAAACAGTGGCAAGTCCGGACGGGTGGGATGCCTTCCTCCTTCCGGTCAGGGCCTCAACTCAACCGTCTTGAGGAAGTCGTAATTGCCGGAGGGGTTCAATGTCAGGCCGTGCACCCGCCGGGAATGTACCACCACGTTGTCGATGTACCAGAGATTGACATAGGGCTCGTCTTCGGCCAGTACGCGCTGGATTTCCGCGTAAATCTGCTTGCGGACATCCTGATCCGTTTCCTTTCGCCCCTGGTCCACCAGTGCATCCAGGCGCGGATTGGAATAGAAGCTGCGGTTTGCGCCGTGGGGAGGGAACTTGTCGGAGTGAAAGGCATACTCGAAAATGTCCGGATCTTCGTTGCCGCCAATCCAGCGCAGGGCATACATCTGGAACTCGCCCTTAGTGACGTCGGAGAAGAACGTAGCGAACTCGAAGCTGCGGATATCGAGCGCAATTCCCACCTCCCGTAACTGTTGTTGCAGAACCGCTGCGAGCAGACGCGGACTCTCGTCGGTGGAAATCTTCATGGTCAGATGAAACCGCACTCCGTTCACCGGCCGGTAGCCAGCTTGGTCGAGCAGTTGCCTTGCCCGTTCCGGGTCGTGGTCGTAGCGAGGTACGTCGGCGCTGTACGCCCAGCTCTCGGGAGGCAGAACACTGTAAGCCGGGCGCACAAAACCGCGTTGCAAGTACTGGATCATCGGCTGGCGATCGATGGCGTACGCCAAGGCCTGCCGCACGTGCACATCTTTGAGAATGGGATCGCGAACGTTCAGTGCGATGTAGGTGAGCACGGTGCCGGGGCCGCGCAGGATCTCGAGCTGAGGATCCTTCTGTAGAGCGAGTACCATGTCGAACGTTAAAGCATTACTTGCAATATCCGCGCTGCCTTTCTGCAACTCGAGGGCACGCGTGGTCGAGTCGGGCACCACCAGAAAGCGCACCCGCGGAATGCGCGTCTTCTCGCCCCAGTAGGCATCATTTCGCTCGAGCACGACTTCCTTGTCGAGTTGTGCCGCGACAAAGCGAAAGGGCCCCGAACCAATCGGGTGCTCGCTCATCTCCTGGCCGCTGCCATAGGGCACGATTCCCATGGCGCCGTCAGAGAGGTTCCATAGCAGCGCCGCGAAAGGCTCCTTGAGGTGAAAGACGACGGTCAAGCCATCCGGAGCATCGATGTGATCGACGAACCGGTAAGCCGCCGCCCGGGTGCTGCGAAGCTTGCCTTGCAGCAGCGAATCGAAGGTCCACTTCACATCGCGCGAGGTTAGCGGGCGGCCATCCTGAAACTTCACGCCCTGACGCAAGTGGAAGACATAAGTTAAAGGATCTGGAATCTCCCAGCGCTCGGCCAGCATAGGTTTCACATTCAGATGCTCGTCGCGGTCCAGCAAATCGTCGTAGATCAGAGCGTCAATCCGCTCCGATTGCGCGTCGATCCCGACTCGCGGATCGAGATTGGTGGGACTGCTCTCGATGATCATCACCAGGGTGTTGGGATCGGGAGCGGGGGAACAAGAAAGCAGCGATGCGATCCCTATCAGAGCAACAATGGCCAGGTAGGGCCGGGTTGGAGCCTGTCCTGAGCGAAGTCGAAGGAACCCAGCCATGCGGCCCCAAAGGGCGCTCTGGTGACTGGCACCTGAGAAGCGATAGAGGAAAGCCTGCCGAGCTTTGCTCGGCCTGACCGGGATTAAAACCCGGTCCCACACGGTTCTCGGTGATTCAGGCATACGAGATTTTTCCTAGAACCGCTGACCGCTTAGCTCCCGTCGCTGAGAGTACGTTCGACGGTCGGCCACTCCAGGTTTCGTACGCCATCAAGGCGAACGCTACCGCTTCTTTGGCCGACGAGGGAATCCCGAACTCGTCGGATGAGCGAATCTTCAATCCCCAATCCGCCAGTTCCGCTGCCAGCATCTTCATCAGCGTCGGATTCTGTGTTCCTCCGCCCGAGACCACGAATTCACGGAACTTACCTTGCCTCGATGGGAACCGCCGCACCGCTTTGGCAATGGACCCGGCGGTGAGCGCGGTGGCCGTCGCCACCACATCAACCTTGCGGGCGTTTCCGCACCGGCAGATAAACTCGTCGGCAAATTCGCGCCCAAACTCTTCGCGGCCCGCGGTCTTCGGTGGCTTACGCCGGAAGAATGGCATGCGCAATACGTCTTTAACGACGCGGCCCAGTACTCTTCCCGAGGCCGCGATCCTGCCGCCTTTGTCGTAGGCCTTGCCGAAAAGCCGGTCAGTTACGGCGTCGATCACCATGTTGCCCGGACCAGTGTCGAATGCGATTAGCTTGTCCGGACTTGCGCCCGCCGGAATCGCCGTCAGATTGGCGATGCCGCCGATGTTCTGGACAATCCGTCCGACACGCGCGTCACGATAGATCATGTAATCGAGGAAGGGAACCAGCGGCGCGCCCTTGCCGCCGGCCGCCATGTCGGCAGGCCGGAAGTCGGAAACCACCGTCGCGCCCACACGTGCAGCGATCGCCGCGGCTTCTCCGGTCTGCCAGGTGGCGGCAATTTTGCGTCCCAGAAATCGAGCAGGCTCGCCCTGGTGATAGAGCGTCTGCCCATGACAACCGATGAGAGCCGTCTTAAGACGAAACTTGGCTTGAGCCTTGAGAATCGCCTCCGCGTAGAGTTCGCCCAGCAGAAAATTCAGGCGTGCAAGGTTCGCCACGCTCGCGCGCTCTGCATTCATCGACGCCAGAATGGCTCGCCGGACATCTCTGGGATAAGGATATTCAGCGTGACCCAGCAAATCGATCGTCTGGCCCTTCGGTCCGGGCGGCCCGATCTCGACCAGTGCCACGTTAATCCCGTCGGCCGAGGTGCCGCTCATCACGCCGGCGACGATCACAGGCTCTCCAGCCGGATTTGTTCGGCGAATTCCCATAGTTGACGCGAAAGTTTGGCGATCCGTTCGGTTGTCGGCGCAGGCACCTGGCGTCCCAATTCTCTATGCCGCTTCTTAAATGCAACTATCCGCGCCGCCGACTCTCTCGTGCGACGTGCGAACTGACGGTCCTGCTCGGCTTCCGAGATCATCGCCTCGTATGCCCGGATGATGAACTCCTGCTGATGACAAATCAGGCACAAGTCTCCGCCTGCGCGGATGTGTCCAATGGCTGCCTGTTCGATCGGCCCAGCCGCCAGCACGCCGCCCATCTCGAGATCATCGGAGACGATCAGCCCACGATAGCCAATCTTCCGGCGAAGCACCTCGGTAATCCACTTCTTCGAGAGCGAGGCCGGTTTCTTATCGGGCGTGACCGCAGCGTACGCCGCATGCCCCACCATCACGAAAGGCAGTTCCCGCCGCAGCGCTGGATAAGGCTGAATATCTTCCTGCCAAAGTCTCTTCCAGGATTTATTCACCGAGGGAAGTTCGTGATGCGTGTCCAAGGCGGCCTCACCTAACCCGGGGAAATGCTTCCCAGCGCCCAGCACGCGTGCCGACCTCAATCCCGCCAGAAATTCGCGGGCGTAGGCAACCACCTTCGCTGGATCGGCTGACACGGCGCGCGATCCCATCACGGAGCGCGAAGCCTCGAACGCCAGGTCCAGAGCGGGAGCGAAGTCCGTATTGAATCCCAGCAGGCGGCAGGAGTCGCCGATCACCTTGCCGTGCTTGCGAAACAGGAGTCGGTTCCCTGAGGCGAAAACATCCGCGGGCGCGGGCGCCGGCGCAATGACAGTCTTCAGGCGGTCGACCCTGCCACCTTCCATATCCACGCATCGAAACATGGGCGCTGACACGCAGGCCTGGCAGTCCTTGAGAAGCCGATGAGTTTGCTCAGCTCCGGTGATATTGCGGGCAAACAGAATGATTCCAGCGGGCTGCAAACGCGTGAGCAGGGAACGCAAGCCGGGAGTGACTTCGATGCCCTCGAAACCGACAATCAGCAACTGACCGATGTCGAGAGGCAGTGAGCGATTTCGCTTGAGTCCAGGCAAAGTCCTACGTGTCCTCTGCGGTCAAATTTGTTTTTTCAATTCCGCCAGAAGGTTGAGCGCCTCGATCGGCGTGAGTCGATTCAAATCTACTTCGCGGAGTTTTTCCAGCACGGGCTGCGAGAGTGGAGTAAAGATAGTCAACTGGGCCGGCAAGGGCTCTGCGCCCGGGGAGAGATGCTGGGTGGCCTGCAACTCCGCATTTTCATGTTCCGCGAGCACTTCGCGGGCCCGCTCGATCACTTCGTGCGGCAGGCCTGCAAGCTTGGCGACCTCGATACCATAACTGCGATCGGCAGCCCCGGGCTCAACCTTCCGCAGGAAAACAATTCCGCCGCCGGTTTCCTTCACCGACACGTGGTAGTTCTTCACGCCCGAAAGCGTATCGGCAAGTTCGGTGAGCTCAAAGTAATGGGTGGCAAAGAGCGTCTTGGCGCGGGTGCGGGCGTGAATGTATTCGACGGCGGCCCAGGCAATGGCCAGCCCATCGTAGGTCGCGGTGCCGCGGCCGACTTCATCCAGCAGAATCAGCGAGCGCGGCGTTGCGGTGTGGAGAATTGCGGCCGTCTCCGTCATCTCTACCATGAAGGTGGAGCGGCCACGCGCCAGGTTGTCACTCGCCCCAATGCGTGTGAATACGCGATCCACCATGCCCAGCCTTGCCGAGCGCGCCGGAACAAACGATCCCATCTGCGCCAAAATCACGATCAATGCCGCCTGCCGCAGGTAGGTTGACTTGCCGCCCATGTTCGGCCCGGTCAGTACCAGAACCGTGTGCGTGGTTGAGTTGAGATACAGGTCATTGGGCACGAACCGGTCCGTACCCGAAAGTTCCTGCTGCTCAATGACCGGATGGCGGCCCTCGACGATCTCGATGTCGCTCGATGCATCGAGCGCAGGACGGCAATAGTTGCGCAGCGCCGCAATGTGCGCGAAGCAGGCCAGCACATCCACCTCGGCCAGCGCCAGGGCGGTCTGGCGAATGCGCCGGGCCTCGCTGGCGATACCCGCGCGAAGCGCGGCAAACAGGCGCCGCTCGATCGCGACGATTTTCTCCTGCGCATCCAGAATCTTCGATTCGTATTCCTTCAGCTCCGGCGTGGTGAAGCGCTCGGCATGTACCAGCGTCTGCTTGCGCTCGTAGTCGGCGGGCACCAGGTGCAGGTTTGGTTTTGAAACCTCCAGGTAGTAGCCGAATATCGAATTGAACTTTACCTTCAGCGAACCGATACCGGTGCGCTGCCGCTCCCGCTGCTCGATCTGCGCCAGGTATTGCTTGCTGTTGCGGCTGAGGTCGCGCAAGCCATCGAGTTCCGCATCGACGCCGCCGGCAATCACTCCGCCATCGCTGAGCGAAATCGGGGGCTCGGGCACGATGGTTTTCGCGATGCGCTCCTGCAAATCGGTTAGTTCGTCGATCAATCCATGGAGCGTGCGCAGACGCTGGGCAGTAAGCCGCGCCAGGGCTGCGCGAAGCGCCGGAACCTTCGCCAGGGAAGCCGCCAGGGCCAGCACGTCGCGCGGATTCGCCGTCTCGAGCGTCACCCGGCTCAGCAGACGTTCGAGATCAAGAATCCCATCCAGAGCGCGGCGCAGTTCCTCCCGCGCGACTATGTTCTTGGCTTGAGCTTCGACCGCATCCAGCCGGGCGTGGATTTCCGCAAGATCGATGGACGGCCGCAGCATCCAGGAGCGCAGCAGGCGCTTGCCCATGGGGGTAACCGTGGTGTCAAGCGAGCGAAACAGCGTGACGCCGGGATCGGTGCCGGCAAACAGCGGCTCGATCAGCTCCAGATTGCGCACCGTGACCGCGTCCAGCACCAGGCAGTTCTGGCGCTCGTAGAATCCGATGCGGTCCACGTGATCCAGCTTCCCGCGCTGGGTGGTGCGAACGTAGTGGAGAATCGCGCCGGCGGAAGATGCTGCGGCCGGCTTGCCCGCCAGCCCAAAGCCTTCCAGAGATAGGACGCCGAAATGATTCTCCAGAAGTGGAATCGCGTGATCGGGGGCGAAGACCCAGTCGTCCAGCGGAGTCTCAGCCCAGGCTGTGCGGGACCGGGCCAGCGGACGGTCAAGCCGCGCCGCAGATTCAAACAAAGGCGCCGACGAGGCAAATAACATTTCCTTGGGTCGCAATTGCTCCAGCTCTTCTTCAATCCTACGCGCAGCATCCGTGCCAGCGAACTCGGTGGCGCGAAATTCGCCGG